>ERZ1035037.79-NODE-79-length-40151-cov-45.808983_pt1 | contig 40151 bp, 65 predicted proteins | sample MGYA00520618_ERZ1035037 | MGnify/ENA primary metagenome ERZ1035037 (study PRJEB33766, sample SAMN09781741) | gut metagenome | biome: gut microbiome | host: Homo sapiens | place: Madagascar | study: EMG produced TPA metagenomics assembly of the PRJNA485056 data set...
GCAGGTCGCCGTCCTCAAAATCGGTCTCGGCAAAGCCGGACAAGGGGTCGGTTATATCGTCCAGCTCAGCGGCGATATCTCGCCCGGCGGGTCTCCCGCTTCCGGCGCTGCCTCTGTTGTCTCTCTTCGGCTCGGCGAAGAACACCTCTTCGGCCACGACCTCGACCGACCTACGCTTATTGTCATTGCGGTCGGTCCACAGGCGGGTCTGTATACGTCCCGAGAGGGCGATCAGCTGACCCTTGCCGAAATACTTGCAGACAAACTCGGCCGTTTTGCCCCATGCCACGATGTCGATAAAATCGGTCTCGGGCTGTTCGCCGGCCCTCGCATAGGACCGGGCGACGGCCAGCGCGAAACTGCATACCGACGTGCCGCCCTGGGTCTGCTTAAGCTCGGGCGCCGCCGTCAGGCGACCCATGAGCACGGTCTTATTGAGCATCCTTACATCCTCCCTTTGTTTTCCGGCGCGGGCGGCATCGGCATCCAATGGGTGACGATCCACTCGGAGGGATCGCGCTTGCCGGTCAGCTGCCATCCGGCGTATGACGTCCACCATCCGGTGGCACTACCCCGGCGTCGCGCCGGTTGCTGTATGCGTATACCAGGACATCCTCATCCTCCGGCGGGGATGTATGTACGCTTGTCCACTCGGCCGCGCCGGTTGATTGCATCCGGGCAATCTGCTTGTGGGCGGCAATGAGATCCTCGTTGATAGATATGAGCATATCGTGGGCGGCATTTTTGAGCTCGACCGTACAATTATCCGCGTCATGGTACGGACAGTTACGGCAGTCGCCCTCATCACCGCTGTGTATGCATCGCCACAGGCCATCAACGATCCTGTCAAACACGCTGCCGCCTATCGGCTCGAGACCGAAGAGACTGCGGTCTTTGAAATGCTCGCATACGCCGTCCATATTGGCATCGGTGTCGACCTTATGGGCGCACACCTCGTAATGTACGCAGTCCCTGCACATCTTTGTCAGCATACCCAATCCTCCGATGTCGCGCCGAAAAAGGCCCTCTGAATCTCAGGCGGGAGATTCTCGACCGGCATAAGGCTTATGGGCTCCCTGTCGGCGTCAAGCCGGGTGAGCACGACCGTGCCGTACAGTTCCGCGTCAGCTATAGTTAATGTGCTGTCAGATTTGTCAATGCGGCGCTGGTCTGCCTCGCTATACATAATGGCAAAATTGCCGTCTATCTCAATACTGCTGCTTGCCCCGCCGACAAGGCCGTCGAGTATCTCGGCGCGGCTTTTAGCCCATATATCCTCATCTACCGTCGTCAGCTCGGGCGAGCATCCCGGGCGCTTAACAAGCAGTCGTATCATGTTCTCCATCATATGTTGTCCTTTCTGTTGCCATCGCGGCCATGTATTTTTTGATCTTCGATTTTTTGTTCTGGGCGAGGATCCGGTCACGATTAGCGGCATAGTATTCCCGGCGCTTACGGTTTTTCTCTTCGCGGGTTTGGCGCTTCCTGGGTTCTTTTCCGGTCCTGCGTTGAGCAAGGATCTTTTCTCGATTAGCCGCATACTTTTCTCGCGCCTTTCGGTTTATGCTCTCCCTGTTTGCTTCATTCCACTGTCGTTGTTTTTCCTTTATTTCGGCTTTGTGGGCGGCATAATAAGCAGCATATCGGCTTTTTATCCGCTCTTTGTTTGCCTCATAGTACGCCTTGCGCTTTTCCCGCTCCCTGTCTATATTCTGGGCTCGACGCTCTCGTTCCCGCTGGACCATTTGGTCCCTGTGGGCGGCATAATATGCCCGGTGGTATGCGTTGTACCTCTCCCGGCGCTCATCATCAGTCAGCTCCCGCGTCCTACCCATGCATTGCCTCACGGATATCCCGCGCCCAATCCCGCAGTGTGGGCAGCACACTATGTATGTACATCGGCAAGCCGAGTATCAACAACTCGCCGCCGACCGCTTCATATCCCCGCCATGCGTTGGCATGACTGCGGGCGGCGAGGTAGAGCACAACGGCCGCGGCCGTCCACCTGACCCACCAAAGCGCCGTTTTAATCCATGGCGTCCGCCTCTTATACCTTCTCATTTTCGGCTCTCCTTGCCTTCCGCTCCTTCTCGGCGCGGGCTGATGTTTTTACCTTAAGCGCCATACCGCGGGTCCTGGGCTTGCCAGGCGCATACCCGCGGCATCGCTCGCCGGGCTGTAAGCCCTCATTAAGCAGCATCTGCGATATGCCGGTATCTCCTATGTGGTTACAGCCGAGCATTGCGCCCATGTTGCCCCAGCCGAGATACATGCTGTGGATGCATGTCCGACATAGCTCTTTATCCATTCTCCATCCCTCCGGTCTATAGTTTCCACTTCTCCATGCCGATCTGCTCATGCGGCATGACGGCCCTGCACCGCGGGCACCACATATGCTTGATATGCCCATTTGGCGTCATGTGCCGCAGTTTGGCGGCATACTGCACCGCCCCACAGCCTGGACACCTGAATATCCGCATATTGACTATTCGCGGCCGCTTCATTTTGTCCTTGTCACACCCGTCATATTGGGCATCACATCTTTGCCGTATTTCGCCCGGCTCTGTAGCATCCGGACCTGCATTTTCAGCTCGGAGTTCTCATCCTCGACGGCCTCGAGTCTATGCCGAGTGTCGATAAGCAGCCATGCCGTACATGTCAACCACAGCGTAAGCGTCATACACCATATGTATATCATCGGCTCATATCCTCCTCTATCCCTAATATCTCATTTATGGCCTGGACAAAGCGGGGGTTATGTATCTCTCCCATCCGCAGACGGTACAAATACGATCCGTCAAAATACAGGCCGGTCTTATCCTTGACTTGCTCTATGAGCCACCTCTGCGATTTTTCGAGATCGATTAGCCTCTTGGCGATCTCTTTGCCATACGCAGTCGCGCCCATATCACTGTCCCTCCATCCACCGGATAAAGGCCAGCCGGGGGAACCGTACCTGGTGGCCATAGACCAGGTACGGAAAGGGCAGCAGCTCCGGCCGCTCCCGCGCCATCAGCCGCAGCGCATGCGGGTCGATCTCCACGACCTGCGATACGACCTCGGCGGTCAGCATCTCCCTGTCCATCGCGCGGACGTCATCAAGACTGAGTTTCTTTTTCATTTTCCGCTTCCTCCTTCTTGGCATTGTAGATTACAAGCATGGATGGAAATGGTGCCCCGTCGGCGCTATTTCCATTTTCATCTTCAAAATGTATCCTCCCCCGCAGGAACCGGATATCCGCTTTGCCATAAATATAGTCGTGGAAATATGCCGTATCGGTTCGGGCCGGAATTAACAAAACTATCGGGAATCCCCCCCTTGCCTCATCAAAGGCCTTTTTTACCCATTTTCCAATTTCGCGGCCGTAAGGGGGATTGCAAAATACGGCGCCGCCTTTATCCCAGCTTTGAGCCAGACCGTCCGTTTCTGGGGTGTAGTACATAGGACATTTTGCTGTCTCTTCTGTTGCCGCCGGGTCAAGAAGGAAATTAAACTCGGCATTGAGTTTGTCAAAAAAGTCCTGTGGCGTACACCAACACATATTTTTAGAGGATAACAACGTCTTGTTCATCTTCCTCCCCTTCCTCCGAAAGTGTCCGCACGATTGCCGCGACTTGTTCAAAGTCCACGTAGATAGGCTTGTTCTCCGTGATCCCCTTGATGTCATATTTGACGACATTCCCGAAGCCGTTCCTCGTCAGCGTGAATTCCGTGCATTTGACATCAAATACGACGCCGCTTTTGAGGATTATCCGTATTGTCATTTTTTCCATTGTGGCCACCTCCTAATCGACCAGTATTTCGCGTTGTTTAGATTCCGCCAGCAAAATATCTTTGAGCGATATATCTAATACCTGAGACAACTTTTCCGCAAGAGATAAGTCCATGTCTCTTTGGCGCACTCCTTTTTCTATGGCGCAGTAATAGCTTTCAGAAATGCAAAGTTTGTTGGCCAGCTGCTTCATGGTTAATGCCTTATTAAGGCGTGCTTTTTTTAACCATTCACGCACTATTTCCACCTCCTGACTTGTCGTTTTGTGAAGTTCATTATTATAATATTCTCTTTTCGCAATGTTGTCAAGTCGTTTCTATTCATTTCGTGAAGTTTGTTTACTTCGCGTATCGTGAAGTGTATAATCCTCTCAAAGAGGTGATCCTATGTTGAGATTAAGAGAAGTTAGGAAAAAGGCGCATTTGACAATGAAAGAACTGGGCAAAGTCATAGGTGTTGCTGAAAGCACAATTTCCCAGTATGAAACGGGAAAGCGACAACCAGATTACGAAACTTTGCTTAAATTAGGTGAGTTTTTTGGTGTTTCTACTGATTATCTGCTGGGGATTTGTGATTCTCCGGTCTCTGCACGGGATGCGTTGTTAAAAATGGTAGATGAGACGGACGATTTGGATGAATTGCTTGCAATTCTTAATTTAGTTAACAAAAAACTACAAGAGAGAAAATAGGAGGATTTAATAATGAGCACACTCAATTTTGATTTCTCGCAGAAGGGGGCGGCAACGACCGAACCCGTGTATATGGCTCGTCGCCCGATAAAAAACCTTGTAAAGCCTTTGGTGTATGTTGGCATATTTTTCATGGTCGGCCTATTTTATGCCGGTTCCGATTCTGCATCGAACACAGTAAAAACTTTATGGCTCATCGGCTTTCTGCTTTGGATTTATTTCTCCATTGTCTTTTCTTTTTGTTGCTTTGCCGGACGGCGATATACAAACAAAAATGCTATAAAACTGCCTATACTTGTCCAAAAGATGGATAAGGCTCAAAGTATGGACGCATTTTTTGAAAGCCGCGATGAGTTGGTCAGATATCTGTCCAAGATGTCCCGATGGGAAAATTACAAAACGATTTTAAAATCGAAGCCCTCTAAGCTTTTGGTCGATTTATATCTCCAGAAGACAAACAGCACTAATGACGCCCTTCGGCGCACCGCCGCGAAATATCAGGAACTCACACGGGAATCTAATGTATCTTTTGTTGATGCTTATAAGGATGACGTTGACAAATACAAAAGGCGCCTGAACTCCGAAAACATCGCCGTATACGATTCCTGCTGTCACGACCTCGAAGTTTTGGCCCAGGTCGTCGGAACAATAGATGAGGTCGATATTATGTCCGGCAATGACTTTGAGCATTGGTGTGCCGATCTGCTGGCTCATAATGGCTTTACCAACGTCATTGTCACTCAAGCCAGCGGCGACCAGGGCGTCGATGTCACGGCCACAAAGGGCGGCGTCAAATATGCTGTGCAGTGTAAATGTTACTCTTCAGACCTCGGCAACACTCCGGTGCAGGAGGTCTATGCCGGGAAAGCAATGTATGAGTGTCAGGTAGGTGTCGTTATGACCAACCGGTACTTTACGGCGGGCGCAAAGTCTCTTGCCTCCAAAACCGGCGTGCTCCTTTGGGACAGGGACAAATTAATCGAGCTTATGGCAAACAAGATATAACAAAAGAGCGCCCCACTGGGGCGCTCTTTTGAGGCAGGATTTAGGCTTTCGGTTTGCTTATCCTCGATTTATTTAGTTTTTCAATATAACTATTGATATCTCTTTGCACTTCGGCACATTCCGCTTCGGTCAGCGTCTGTATTTTTGTTATTAATCCTGCCCGGTATTGTTCGAGCTCCGCCGGAGCCGTCTTATTAGCCATGACTGCACTCTTTCTCCAACGCCGGGATGACCGCGGCCGCAAAGGTCTCAAGCGACGCCGCGTCGATCTTGTCGATATCCCGTGTCCCGTACAGCATCTCAAGAGCCGCTTCCAGCTCCGACCGTCGAGGGCTGCTGCGTATCCGTTCCGCGATTTTTACCTTGTCCATTTTTACACATCCCGTTTTTCTTACATTGTAGACCTTTGTCTCTTGGCAAACAATGGTAATGATGGACAAATAACTGTAAATATTTTCTACCTGCTAAGATGCCGTAAAAATCCGTTTTTCTGGCGTTTTCCGTGTTATGATAAGGGTGTGTTCTTTTTTTTGACGCCCGAGTAAGATAAAAAGGCCCGCCGATATGCGCGGCGGGCCTAACAGGATGTGGACAAAGCAATTAGCCCACGGATAGGACTATTTAATTATACCTCTTTTTGTGTGCTTTGTCTACCTCCTAATACATAAGGAGGCAAAAATTATGCAATGCAAGAGCTGCAAGGGCCAAATCCCCGAGGGCGGGCGCTTTTGTCCGTTTTGTGGCCGAAAAGTGGCCGGGCTAAAAAAGCCGAAGCAGCGCGGCAACGGGCAGGGAACCGTGTACCAGCTGCCAAATAAGACGTGGATCGCGGCCCGTGTGCAGTATGATGTCGACCGCGACGGCAAAATGCGCAAGCGGTCGGTATCCAAATCCGGCTTTAAGACCAAAAAGGAGGCCCTCGAGCATCTGCCGTCGCTGTCGCTGGCCGCGGTCGATCTACCCGGCAAGCCGGCGCGCAGAAATACGGCCGTTACCTTTGGCCAGTTGTATGATCTGTGGCTGCCGACCCACAAGGCGTCAAAATCGACGCTCGACTGCTATCGTGCCGCTTCCCGGTATTTTTCCGCCGTGTGGGATATGCTGATCGCAGACATAACGGTCGACGATCTGCAAGGCTGCCTGGATGACTGTCCCAAGGGCAAGCGCACCATGCAAAATATGAGGGCGCTGTGTGGGCTTATGTATAAGTACGCCATCCCTCGCAATCTCAACCCGACCGGGCTTAATATGGCCGAGTATCTAACCATCAATGCCGACAAGACCTTCGACCCCAAGGACGCGCTGCCGCTCGACGCCCTGGCTAAGATAGAGCGCGCCGTCGGCGTCGTGCCGGGCGCAGACTATGTTGTCTGTCAATGCTATCTCGGCTTCCGGCCGTCGGAGCTGCTGGCCCTCGACGCCATCAATTATAACCGCAAGGAGCAAGCCCTTGTCGGCGGCGCAAAGACCGACGCCGGGCGCGACCGCGTCGTCACTATATCCCCAAAGATCCAGCCGATAATATCCCGGCTGACAAAAGACCGGGTGTCCGGGCCTATATTCTGCACACCTTCAGGCGGCCGGATGACCACAAAGGCTTACCGTGCGCTGTTTTATGCGGTCCTGGACGCCTGCGGCATAGACAATCCCATCATATCGGCTAACGGCGTAGAGCGTCGCCGGTACACGCCGCACAGCTGCCGCCATACCTTTGCGACCCTGCTCAAAAACATCAATGCGGCCGACAAGGACAAACTGGAGCTTATGGGACATACCAGCGACGCGATGCTCCGGCACTATCAGGATGTATCCTTTGCCGACCTGCGCAAGATAACCGACGCAATTTAGCCGCTTCCAGCATTTAGGCGTTGTCGGCATGGGCAATAGATTGGTAATAGCAGACACCAATTCCCGATTATTCACGATTTTTATTTTTATGCGCATGCAAAAAGCCCTGTATTTTTGTCATAATCGACTAAAATACAGGGCTTTCCCAACACTTTTTGTTGGTTATATGGTCCGAGTGACAGGAGTCGAACCTGCGGCCTCTTGAACCCCATTCAAGGGCTGAAAACCCGCAAACCCGCTCGTAGAGCGGGTTTGCGGGTTTTTGAATGGGTTATACATTGGTAATAGCAGACACCATTTCGCGCTTGTCATCCACTTTTCTCATCATTCATCTTTAGCAATTTTTAGCAATCAGCATCTCTATATACCCAGAAAGAGATACCCCATTTTTCGCTGCGTTGCGGCGGGCCTTCTCAGCGGCCGCACGACTAACAGAAAGTGAAAGTGTGGTCCGGATATTATCCTGTGCAATTTCGCCGAAAAGCTCTTTATGCTCATTTTCTTCGAGGTTTTCTTCTGCCCATTGTCGAGCTGCTGCCACCGTAAGCGGTACGATTTTCTCGGCGGGAACGCGCGTCCCATCCTGTTGGGTCTTGTTGTACGGGGATGTTGCATTGCCTTTCCCATACAAGAAAAACTCCCCTGTCCGTTTTCGGTATAGTTCTTCTTCGTACCAGTGCCCCTCATCTGGGGCGCCGTGGCTACAGATCCCGCAATTTCTTGCTGTATCTGTGCAGTACAGCTTGTTGTTGATTATCTTTTTCATTTTTTTCGATTACTCAGTGATCTTTGCGAGTTCCGATTCGATTTCTTCCAGGCGGGCAAGCAGTTTTGCTTTTTCCTCGAGCAGTTTTTCCTTTCCCGTCTTTGCGGGCTTTGTATCAGGCAACAGGCTGACACCCTCACGGTCTTTTACCTTGTTGTACAAATTACGGGACACATTGTACACTTCAAATACCAGCGCATCCGGATCTTCCGGAGCAACGAGCGGGCTTTTACTTGATCCACCGGATGCCTTAAACTTACCAGCAATGCAAGTTACCTCGTTGCCAAAGTATACAGCCGCATCGCGCATCCTGCGAGCCGCTATCAAGCGATTGCCCAGGCGCATTTCGTTTGCGGCCTCTGCGTTATCCCATGCACATCCAGTCAGTTTAAGGTCGACCATATCCTCGTCCTCGCTGGATGTAACTGCGCCATCTTCGCCATATACATCGCGCAGGATTTCTTTGACCCTTTCTTCCTGGCGGATGTCCACTACCCAATAAGGGGCGTTCCATTTGCCTCCGAGACGCTTAATCTCAGAAATGAAAGTCTTATCATACGGGGATTTGACCATGATGCTGTTGCCCTCAATTTTGATATTCACTGTTGCCATTTTTATGTCTCCTTCTTGTTATTTTAATTTTCTTTCCCTTACCTTAGCTTTATTATACAACAGACTTTATATAAGGTCAATATGCAATGTGCTTTTATATAAAATAATTTTATGTGAACGCCCTCCTTTTTCTGTGTATAATGCTAAGTCTGATAAATTCAGGCAAAGCAAAAGGCCTTGAGCGATGTCAGCTCAAGGCCTTTGCAAGCTATATCTGATTATATTTTGCGGATTTTTTCCAGGGTTGCGTCATACACCTTGCGGTTAGCAAGCATCATCATGTCCATAAGCTCATCCATGACCTCCCACGCCTTGACGCTGTCCTTACCACTGACGGCAAGGAGAAAATCACTGTCCCCCAGCTTGGCCACGGGCTGGGCCTCATATACCTCGCTGTTTGCCGTGAGCCTCCTATATATTAACGCCGTGTATAACGGGGCGAGTGTTTCCAGCGCTGCAAAGGACGTGTCGCGCTCCGATTCCATTTTTATAACGGTTTTTTCGACATCGGTGTAGTCGATCATGGCGGCCTCCTATCACATATCCCTATACAGGGACTGATAATGCTTTGCTTTCTGGGCGTTTTCTATCTGCCGCTCATGCAGATAGTCATAGACGGCCTGCATAGCTTCGGGCGGCTCTCCCTTTGCCTTGCGGTATTTCTCGATCTCTCCGACGACCTCATCATGCAAGAGGCTCATATGCCTCATCTCATCGGTCGAGAGGTCAAAAAATGTTTTGGCAAGGGTAGGGTCATCGTCCTTGTACTTGAGCGCGCATTTGGCGTATTTTTCGGCGTCCTCGATCTCATCGTCGATCATGGACGACAACTTTTTTATAATCTCCATAATGCGCTCCTTACAGTTTTTCGACCGTGACGGCGAGGTTGTTGACCGTCGCGGCGACGCCATCGAGGGCGAGGGACAGGATCGAGTTGCCGCAGCCGCAGATATTGCGGACTATGGCGCTGATCGACAGATTTGTTGTCGTTGCTGTGGCGGCGACCGTTTCCGACGCTGTGGCGCCGATGATCGCCACTCCGTCCTTTTGTGCGGACAGGACGACCGTGCCGGCGGCTGAAGGTGTGACCGTGGCCGAGATATTAATCAGGTAATAGCCCTGGCCGCAGAGTGTGATCGTGTTGCCATCCTGCTTGATGTAGTTACCGTAGCGTCTTGTTGTTACGCCTACCGGGACAACAGAGCCTGCGGGTACGACCGGGGTCGATGTGTTTGTGGTATATATAGCGGATCTTGCCATGTGTTTTCTCCTTTCTTATTTTTCCAAAAAGGCAGGGCGGTAATAGCCGCCCTGCCTTGCCTCGCCGATAGGGCGTTACTGCCTATTGGGGTTAGATATTGCCGTTGCATCCGCAGCCGCTATTGCAGCCGCAAAACGGCGACGCGCCGGCGTTATATGTGTATCCCATAGGATACCTTACGACGCCGCAAAAACGGGAATCCATCTCAAGGCTGTTGACCTTGTCCCTAAGAGCCTGGATCTCGTTAGTCTGGATGAGCGCGCGTGTTGCCTCGCCCTCTGCGTGGATAGCAGATGTGATATCACATGTCTGTCTATCCATCTGGGCAGACAGGTTGGCGGTCGCCAGCCTCTGCTCGCAGCAGCAGTTAGCGAGCTGCTGCTGTATGGCGTTGCCTGTCGACATAATGGTCTGTCCGAGGTTGGACTGTCCAAGGGCGACCTCCTTGCCGAGCTGGCCGATATTGCCCTGCATCTCATAGCCGAGGTTGCAGATGCCGTTGCCGATGTTGGTCAGGCGGTCGTTGATCTGGCCAAACTGCTGACCGAAGAGTATCTCCTGCTGCGAGGCGGCTGTCGCGTACTGGCCGAATTCGCCCTGGCGGTTAAAGCCTCCCCAGCCCCCGCCCATAAAAACGAAGAGAAAGAGGATGATTATCCACCACGCGCCGCCGTTTGCGCCGAAGCCGTCATTGCCGCCATCTACCGCGGCTCTGAGGTCGGACAAGCTGTAGTTATCCATAGTTTGCTCCTTTCTTTATTTTAAGCCGGCCAATGTCGGCTTATTTAAAAAAGCCCATAAAGGATTTTGCCTGTTGTTTGAGCTGCTCAAACTGATCTTTTGACATCTGCCCGGATTGCAGCAGACGGTTGATCTCTTGTTCGGCCCGTTGGGGCGTCATGCCGGACGCAAAACGCTTAAACTCGGCTATCATCTGCAAGGGGTTGCTGGGTCTGCTGGGAGGCGTCTGCGGCGCCCCGAATATGCTGCTGGCCATTTAGCACCAATCCTTTCAACTCTTCAAATTCACTGCGGGTAACATATTCACCGGCCGGGGCCGGTGTCTGATCGTCGCAGGGAGCAAACTTAAATCGCCGGATACTGGCAAAGCCCGCGCCATCGGTCGTCTTGATGTAAAAATAATCCTCATTGGCATCAAAGAGCGCCACGGCCGCATTTGCGCCCATCTGGTAAGCCTGCGCGCCGGGGATGCCGTTGACCCGGATGATCTGGCCGCTGGCGGCCTGCTGCCCCATGCTGGGCGGCTGTGCGCCCATCGTCATAGCGTTGAGCCTGTCCATATATGGGTTGTTATACGGCATGCCCTGATACGGTGAGTTATAATATGCCATAGTCACAGCTCCTTTTATCTGTCTATATCCATTGTAATCAACTCACAGTAATATTTCCGGCCGACCATCGGCCCGATTGTGTCCAGTTTTCGGGCAATAAAAAAGCGCCCCGCACACGCGGGGCGCTTGTCTTATATTTGGCTTTGGATTTTTGCGAGGGCGCTCTTATATCGCCGCCGCGCTGTGCGCTCGGATATGCGCAGATCGTCGCCGATCTCGCAAAAGGTCTTGCGTGACGACATTTTTGCTTTGACGACCTGGACCTCTTCTGCGTCAAGCAATGTGCCGTCGAGGATATCTTGCAGATCGGCCGCGCCGGTCACTTTGGCCAGTTGGTGTTTTGTCTCTATGTGCTGGGATCGCGGATGATTGCGTTGGTACTCTTGATGCAGCAGCTCCATAAGCAGCCTGCATAGGGTCGTGCTATCCATCCCACCCATAGCCTACTCCAACTTTTCCAGCGCTCGGACGATCATTGCCATTACTTCCTCGCGCGTTGTCAATGCGCGGGGGCTGCTGCCGTCGGTGACGCCATAGGCCCGGGCCTTGCCGATGACATCCTGATGCTCGGCCCACGCGCTGGTCGGCAGTTTGGCCCGGCGGGCAAGGTAATTATCCATCAGCTTATCAAACTGATCTTGTGTCATGTCTGCCTCCTCAAAAATGTGATATCTGGGGCTGCGCGTCCGGCAGTCGTTGTCAAGCCACTCGGGCAGTACGCAGATATCGTCCCCCTTGACCGTGACCCGCCCCTTGCGGCCGGGCTTATCGTATTTGCCGACGTAATATCCGGGGTCATAGACCATCAGCTTACCCGCCGATATGCCGTGGACGACAACATAATGCCCGCCGGTCGAAAAGAGGCCGGTATACCCGGCGCGGTCGCCGCCGACGTTGGCTATCACCCACGCGCCGTCCCTGAGGGCCGATACCATATCATCGAGGCTTGATGTCGTGCGGTATTTAATGCCGTAATCCCGAGAGACGACGCGGCCAAGGACGGCCATATCGGTGCCGGTCGACACCCTCGCGCCCCGATCTATGGCATATGCCGCCATGGCCTTCGGCCCATGCCGCCCGCCGGTCAGTCCCTCGACGACCATCGACATGCAGCAGACCCCGCAGCCGGAGGTCTTGACGGTCGCGTTGGGGTGGGCGGCATGAGGATACGGGACGGCGGCGTATCTGTTCTGGTTATAATACATTATTCGTTTTTATTGCTCTGCTTTATCAGCTGGTCGACATAGACGCTTGCCCCGGCGCAGAGCGCGCCCTGAGTGACGGCCGTAAAGCACACCATAAGGCCGTCCTGCCACGATGTCAGCTGCGCGCCGGCAAGCACATACACGACGGCCAATAGCACGCCGCAGGCCCCCAACAGCAGCGGGATATACTTATCGCTTACCGTCTGGGACTTTTTAAGGGCGCAGCCCAGCAGATAGAGCACCGGCACAAGCACAAGCAGCTCGGGCCGAACGAAATCCATAATATAATCCATGTTGTCCTCCTTAGTGGTTCCGGGCCTCGTCCTCGAGGTCGGCTATACGGTGGTTGATGACCTTTATCTGTTCCTCGACGACCGGCATGCGGCGGGCGAAGTTATTGTGTTCGCGCACCTCGCGGGTCAGCTCGTCGAGGCGGGTCTCTGTGACGGCGGCATGCTTGCTATTGGCGATAATGACGCCGACAAGGGTTATCCCGCTCGATATGACAGCCGTGATGATGCTCTCCATCATTTCGCCTCCTTGAGGCTGTCATACAGCCGGACCATGACGCTTGCCGCCTGCTGCCGGGTAAGCGGCGCCGTCGGGTCGAAAAGATCGTCGTGCCCCGACATGAGCCCCAGCTCGCGGGCGCGGTATACGTCGGCCTTATGTGCCGGGTTGATGCTGCTGTCGTCCTTATACTTGTATGTCTCCATACGCACATACCTTTCTATCTCTATTTCTTCGGGCGGCGGGAGGATGGGCAGCCCCCAGCCCATGCGACCATCCCTGACCCCCGGCTCGCCTATCGGCCGGGCGCAGTCGCGCAGCAGCCTATACAACATATCATGGTCGAGGGGACGGCCGGTCCGGGCTATGGCAAGGTCATTGACAAGGGCCGCCATGCCGCAGGTGACCGGGCACGCGCAGGACGTGCCGTTAAATATGCGGTCATTGTCTCCGATATACAGGTCGGTCACACCGGCAAAGTCGACGTGATCGCTTACCGAGGTATAACCCGCTTCGATTGGCGTTATCGTCGCGCCGGGGACAGGCACGCCGCCCCGGCTCTCGCTTGCGATCAGCCGGATGGCGCCGACGCCATAGACACGCTCGGCCGACATCATGGGATTATCCCGGTCGCTGCTGTGGTTTCCGGCCGAGACAAAGAGGCTGCAATAGGCCGGGAGCTTGCTGTCGATCTCCCGGCGCCATGCGCCGTTGCCCCCATACCATGATATGGAGGCGTACATGCTGTCGGCGCCTATACTCTCGATCAGACCGACAAGGTCGTCGACGTCGCCGCCTGTCAGGTCGCCGTATATCACCCGGCGGCCGGGCGCGATCTCATGCAGCACGGCAAGGGTCTTGCGGGCGTGGGATTCCTTCCCCGCGTTCTCGATCTCTTCGGCTGTCAGTGTGCAGCCCCGGGCGCCGGTATACCCGGCCTTATGCCATGCCGTCACGCCGAGGTAATCGCGTATCCAGTCGTTTTTACTCTCCATCTGTCCCCTCCAGCATTGCCGTCAGGCTGTTGTACTCTTCGACCGTCAGGCGGTCATTGGCAAGGTAAGCGTCCATCTTGTCGATCAGGCCAGCCGTGCGGCCGCGGGCAATAAGCAGCTTACAGAGATCATATACACTCTTCATTTCGTCGTTTCACCTCCGTTCAGTTCGGACATGCAGAGCCGGTATTCATGGTCGGCCAGCAGGTCGAGGATGACGTCGGTCTCGGAGGGCGGCAAATATTTGTCTCCCATCTTGGCCCCGTCGTACCACTCTTTTGCGCCTATCTTTTCGGCGATGTCTGGCTCTGCCTCGATTATATTGGTTATCACCCTGTCTGTAACTATAAGATACCTCATGCTGTAGCCCCCTTGCTTAGTGGTATATCCTCATCCCGATGTATCCGCTTTTACCCGCAGGACCATACCCAGAGGCTTGCTCGTCCTCGCCCATGTACGGTATTGAGCCTCCTCCACCGCTGCCGCCGCCCGGTTTTGTTGCGCTCTCTCCATTCTCCGCTCCACCTCCACCGGCACCTCCACCGCCAGCTCCGCCAGCTCCGCCGCTCTTGTTAGACCCATATGCACCACCGCCGCCAGCTCCGCCAAAAAGTTCAGTTTCTGTAAACGAGATAAACGCCGGGGATCCGTCTCCGCCTGCGATACCGTTAGCGGTTGATGTCCTATATCCACCCCCCTTTGCCTGCTGGCCGCTCGCAGATGTTTTCCCAAAAACTCCTGTATCGCCGCCAACTCCACCATTTTTTGTGCCACCCGCTCCAATTTGTGCGGTATACTCTACATTTGCGCTAAAGTCCACATTTTCAAACGTTGCGATTTTTCCGCCGTCGCCGCCTGCACCGGAATGGCCGCTTGAGCTACCGGGATTTACCGTTCCCGGGTTTCCTCCATTTCCTCCACCGACAAGCGATACGTCGACCCTTGTAGCAAGTGGTGACATAATGACTGTTGCGGTCGTCTCAAAAGCCACAAAATCAATCAGCGTGCCGATAAGAGTAACAGCGGTGAATTTGCCTGCCGGTGTCGTGATGGTCTGCGATGGTATATTTATGTCTGTATACTGTTTTGCGGCAGCGATAGTCGTTTGTTCGGCGGCCGCAACACCAAACACTGTGCCGGTTGCGTCGGTTTTCGCGATGCCGCCGCTTACGGTTGTAATACCTGTTATTTCTACATCGGGTATCGGCGCGCCACCCTCTGTTTTAACCGTTACGGTTACGTACCGGTTGGGCCCAACAAGCAGCCCGTTTATGAGCTTAAAAGCGTCGTTCGGCACAGCGGTATCTTTGTTAAGCCCATAAGATTCGGCCGTGTCGTCGTCCAGCAGAGTGGCCTTGCTTAACGGCGTACCCTGTTCGGTCGCTTCGTCGGCGCGGACCATGTCGTATACGCCGGGCTGACCGTCGACGGCCGTCAGCTTAACTCTGCCCGGATAGAGCGGTATTCTGTCTCTCACTTTTATCCTCCTATTTCTCCGGCATATATCTCGCCGCTGTAATATAATCCCTGTGATATGAGGGTCAGCAGGGCGTCGACGTCGAGCAATATCTGCTCTATGTTGTTGGCCTCAATATAGGTCAGGCTGTCCATGCCGCCGGGCGCGGGCGGGGTCGAGGGTTTAACGGCCAGCGCCGCCCGGATAGAGGCTATATCATTGCGATAGCTCTCCATCTGCCCGGCCGTCGGGATATCATCCTCGAGCCAGTCGGCCTTGGGCGCGACAGCGACGCTGTATCCGTACTCATGGAGCCGCTCGGCGACATACCGGACGGCCGCGCCGACCCGGTTGAGGTCGCTTGCGTTATATGCCCCCTTGAGGTCGAGTGCCCATTCGGCCTTTTCGGCGTCGGTCATCGTGCCAGATTGCCACTTGCGCAGCAGCGCCCGGACACGGTCGACATCGGCCTGTGTGCGGTCGGTTATGAGGTGCAGCTCAATGCTCCCGCGGCTGTTATTTGACATCAAATCCCCCTGCTTTTAATTTCTGCTGCCAATGTGTTAGACAGTTTGATGGACAACTGCTCAACATGCCCGACGGTCTGCGTGCCCCATCCGTCTGGGACGGAAAGATACGCTCCCGGCTGCTCGCCCTGCCATACGATCTTACTGCTCGCCGTCTTGCGCCGGGCGTAATAGTCATATACGCGCTGCGCCACGGCCTGGCCGACAGCAGGGGAGACAAGGGTCGCGTCGGTGATCTGCACCACATTGGCCTTGGTATTGGCCGTCACGTTGGGATTGGTGACGGTGTAGACCGTCGTCGTGTCCTTGTATTTCTGGCCGCCGACCTCGATGTCGCCCGATGCATCGGCCGTGTACTGATGCGCCGTGACCTGCACCGATGTCGTTATAGCCGCCGTCTCAACGGTCGGTCCGGTATATGTCCGGCCTGTGCCGACGTCGGTCAGCTCTGTTCCCGGGGAGTATATATGCACCCCGGTCACGCCGGTTGTCGACGCACACACGCCCCAGACAAACAACAGCTGCTGCAAGGCGTCGCGCCGCGTACCCTCGGGGATATATCCCGTGACCTGTGTGTCGGCGGCGTCGATGGTAAGGTCAAATGCCCCGCCGATGATCTCGGCCGCAAGCGCCTTTGCTGACTTGGCGGTATACATGCCGCCCGGGAATATATCATCGTCGAGCACGCCTATCGCGTCCTGGCACTCGATCTGATATGTGTTAGCGCCCTGGCGTTTGGCCTTGTCGATGTAGTACACACCTATCAGCTTTCCGCCGCTGACGGCCTCCACGGGCTGTTTGAGCTGGAACATATAATCTATGTCTTTGCGGCTCTCTAACGTCCACTTGAGCGCCCCTGCGGGCAACTCCGTGCCTATAAGGCTTGTCTCTGCCGTTATCTCTGCGTCGCGCAGCTCATCCATGCCAAACTCTCGAACTATGCCGATCAGTATGCTGTTGATCCTTGCGCGCCGTCCGGGGACGCTCGTCTTATTGAGGGTCAGGACGATCTTGTCAAACGCCTCGACCGCCTGCTGGCAAAAATATGTCGCGTCGTTTGGCTCAAAGACGGCCTCGGCCTTGAGTGTCTCACCTTGATACCACTGCACGGTCACGCTACTGCACCGCTCGTCCGTCGCCGCGTCCGACGTCAGAGTTATCCCGACGGACGAAAACTGTCGGCTGAAGGTAAGGGTAATGACCGGCGGGGTCGCAAATACTCCGGTGCTCTTGTCGCTGACGACCGTCGACCAAAAGGCTATCTCTTGCTCATCGTGGACCTCAAAGGATCCATCCAACACCCAGCGGTTATGTTCCAGCGTTGCGACCGCCGGAGTTCCCGCCCCGAAGGGCAGAAGGGCGAGGTCGGAAAACTCTTCGGCCGACGTCGCCTCCGGGGTGGCGGCTTCCGCCGCCCCGGGTGCTATGTCCTTGTATATGATTTTGGTCTTACTCATGGCCGTACCTGCGCGTCCATCGGAATAAAGTTGACCGATATCTCATCCCATCGGTTGACGCCGTCGGCGGCCATGCCCTCTTTGAGCTTGCGGCTGCCGGATGTGTAGTAAGCCTCGTATGATAAGGTGCTCTGCCCATCGGCCGCCTCGAGCTGGACGCTGTCGTCGACCGAATGGGCTACAAGGTAATCCCACAGCGCGTCAAAATCGGTCTGGCTTTTGCCGTTAAAAAACGTGACCTTATGGCCGATGTATGTGCCGATGATATCGCGCACCATCCGGCCGGAGAGCACGCGCCCGACGTTATCGCCATCGAGCACGGAAAAGCTCTCCTCGATCTCGCTTATGGCGACGTCGACGTCAAAGGATCTACCGTTGATTTTTATATAATTCACCGGCCGCCTCCTTTACGCCTTAACAAGGGATTTGCCATGCCGCTTCGAGATCTTTTTTTGGTTGCGGTATATGACCTCTCCGTCGAGTTCCAGTACGTTGTTTATGACCATCTCGCCGCTTCCGCCGCCGTCCATTTCCTCGCGGATGAGCTGACGGAGCTTTTCGTCCGGGACCTCGTAGTTTGTGCCCTGCTTTTGGTCACCGAGCACGGCCAGAAACTCGCGGTTAGGCGGGATGACCGCGCCCTGGGCAAGGCGGGGGAGGCTTGCCTCGGCCATATGGCTTATTTTTGGTCCCCACGATTTACCGCCGATACCCGGGATCCACTCGGGGACCTCAATTTTGATTTTGTTGATCTGGTCTATGACCCAGTTGACCCCGCGGATAATAAGGTTTAAAAAGCTCTCTATTATGATGAGCCCACCGTTGGCAAATGCCTTAAGCATCTTTTTTATGCCATTAAGAGCCTTGTCAATATCCCCGGAAAACACGCCATCGATAAACTCTGTAAGACCGCTCAAAAAGAGTTTTATCTGGTCGATAAACTCTTCAAGGTTCCCGGTCCATGCCAAAACTGCCACAACGATAGAGGCAAATGCTGCTATAAGCAGCGGGACCCAGCTATTTTTAAGCTGGCTTATCCCCAGGCCACCGGTCAGCAGTCCGGCAATCAATGTCAGTACATTTTTGAGATTAACTCCATTTTTGGATATATCCTCAAATGCGGCTACAAGCAGCGCCGCAGAGGATATAATAAGGCCTATTCCGGCGCCGGTTTTGCCAAAGGCAAGAGCCAAACCGCCTGTGACTGCCGCTGCCCCTGCGATTAGCTCGGTCATGTTGCCCCAATTAAGGCCGTTTTCCATGACGTCAGAAAGAGCATCCCACATTAGTTTCAGCCCGCCCACGGCAATTAAAAGACCCGCGATCTTTGTCGCAATGCCCTGGAGCTGTGACGGCAGTTTATCCGATAGGCTCCATAGTGCAAGCCCTGCGCCGATAAACAGTATTGCGTCTGCGATATCGTTAAGCCGGTCTGATACCCCGTCCAAAAAGCTAAAATCCGGGGTGATGTCCATAGCCGCTCCACCGCTTCCGCCGCTGCTGTCATCGCCCTTGTTGCTTGAGAGCTGATTGATCTCGTCAAAAGCCGCCAGCGACTTGCCGGCATCTTTTGCGGCTTTTCCGGTCCCCTTGAGCGCTGCCTTTTGCTTGTTAAGCGCTTTGGCTGCGTCTGTAGTGGATTTAAGGGATTTGCCGGATATTGCCGCTATGAGCTGCGCTATCCTGCTTATTACCGCCGTTAATACTTTAACCAGCATGATAAATGCGGGTATGATGACATTAACCAATGGCTGGGCCAGCGTAAGGAGCGCGCCCTGCAACTGCGCCATAGCGGCTCGGGCTCCGTCGTTTGTTTTTATCGTCTCCATCATCCACGACCGGAGAGATCGCAGTCCCGAGCTTATGATGTTAAAGACATAGGCTTTTGCGGCCAGCTTTTTTATTCGGTCCCCGAGCTTGTCGGCAAATTTTTCCGCCTGATCCATTGCCTCCGCCATTTTCCCGGCCGCGGTCTGGCTATATGCGATTCTCGCAGCGTAGGCGCCCGCCTGTTCTTCTGCTTCGCCGGTTTTTTCCGTTATGCTTGCAATGTCGACATCTATATTTTTTGCTCGCGTTTCGAGGTTTTGCCATCTCTGGGCAAGTTGCTCACTTTGTTTTTCGAGGCGCTCATAGTCTTTACTGTTGACAAAGTCAGGCCCTCTTTGTGCGGACATCTCGCGGATTTTGGCATTTACTTCGTCGAGCTTTCTTGCGGCGTCGTCCATTTGCGCCTCGATGTTTGACTTTGTGTTTTGCTTTTTTTCGAGCGTCTCATTGAGCTTTTTGATCTGCTTTTCCAGCTTGTCAAGCTCTTTTTGAGCATCTTTTTCGTCGATATCCACGCCAATAACAACGGCGCCATCGGCTTCATCGGCCATCTGTTATCTCACCACCTTATATCCACTTGCTTATAATCTCTTCTTCGGCGGCGCTATACTTGTTTTTGATATCTATCGCCGCCCTATTTTGCCGATAAAAAGCCTTATCGTCTTTTTGCGTGAGCTTGCCGTTGGCTTTGAGTTTGCGGATACGCACTATCTGGGCAAAATAGCAATCGCCTATTTCCTGGAAATAGGACAAGAATGTCCACCAATGCACATAATCCACGGCGCGGATATCCTGTCCCGCGATCCTGTTGACCGGCGCAATGATATATCTATAATCCTGCTCCCAGTCCATAAGCTGCGGCTTGCGTTTTTCGGGTTCCGTATATTCGTCCTCGCCATTGATAAACGCAAAACACTTTTTAAGTGCCGCTTCGAGGTGTGCCTCCGGTATTTGCTCAAAGGTCGGGTAAAAGATATACAGGATAACAAGTGCCTTTTTCTGACCCGTAAGGTCCTTGTCATTCATGGCCTCGAAGATATCAAGGATCACCCGATAATCGGTCTCTATAGGGTACTCGACCCCTTCGATGGTCACCGTTTTCGGCAGGCCGTATCTCATCTCTTGTACTTGTTGATATATTTTGCGATCTGCTCATCCTGCAATGCATGCTGACGTTTGACGCCCTCGTCAAGCTCGTCGATGATCGCCAGTATTAGATTGAGCCACAACGGCAGGCCGCCCGCATAGGCGTATACGCTGACGCTGCCAAACAGCTGCTTGCATGTGTCCTCGCCCAAGAGCTCATCTAATGTTGCACGGGTTTCCTGGTCCAACTTTTTAAGGTAAGCAAAGACCTCTCGGCCCTTACCTTTGAGTGTGGCAAGATCCTTGTTTTTGGTATCCTCGGATACCTTGAGCTTTTCGAGTGCGTCATATACTCGGCCCACAAAGACCGGGTCGGCGGGGTTAAAAAAGACTGAGCATTTATCATTGAGCCTATATTCGGCAACATCGGTTTCAATTTTTATCTCTTTCACGGTTTGCTCTCCTTTCGTCAAAGGGCGGGTTTTTGCCCGCCCTTTGCTATGCCTCGGCGTCGGCCGTAAAGGTCATTGCGCCGTTGGGACCCTTTTTGATCGTGCCCAGCGTGCGTGCGCCGCCGTATGTTATGTCGGTGGCGATATTGATCGTACCGCCGCCCTCGCCGCCGATGCTGGTTATAGCGATTGCGCAGCTGTCATAGCTCTCGGCAAACTTTGCCTCGCCGCTTGTTGCGTACAGGTGGGCGATGACCATTTTCTGGTTTGCGAGCGCCTGTACATCCTGATCTTTGATGCCGAGATTCCACAGCTTGACAGCGGCCGGATCTCCGGCGTCAAGGGGTATCGGGTCAAAGCTCTGTGTTACCGTGGGCTTTTTCATCGTTGTGAAGGTGTTGCCCATGATGTCTTTTTTGCTTTCCTGCGACCAGTCATACTCTTCGCTCGAATCCTCGACCCTCTTTCCTATGGCCGACAGTACAGGGCTGTCGGTCGTGCCGGTGTCAAGGTATGCGATCAGCAGTTCGCGGTCAATCGTCTGACCCGCGGGGGTTGCAAATGTCAAATCTGCCATTTTTTATACATTCACCTCGTATTCCATCTTTGCGAGGATCTGATGATCCTCGACACCATCCTCATATCTGCCAAAGAGAGACGCTAACGTCGTCGCCTTTGCGGATACTGCCCGCTTCCCGTCGCCGAGATCGGGCCTATTTTTTCCCATCCACACGCCCATGGCATTAAGCATCTCGTCGGCCTTTAGCCGCTTGTCGTTGCTCTTGCCGGGGTCAAATCGATAGATGATCTTAAACTGATATTCGGCGGCATATCCGCCGAGTATGTACTTTTTTGTGATATATGCGCCCTGTATAGCCGAGAGAGCCATTGCCGGGAGATCTGTATCGAGATACTCATACTGGATGACGCCGACATCTGCCGGTATCTCCGGGCATGTATTGATCCACGTCATCAGCTTACGGGATATCTGATCCTGTTCTTCAGCAGATACTGCGCGTTTGGTCTTTTCCATGGGGTTTGTCCTTTATTTTTTATACACATTTTCGGCTGCCACTCGCCGCCACTTGTCGAGGTTCTGGGCCTTCGACGCCTCAAACCAATGCGCCTGTGCGTCACCGTGGAAACTTTTGTTAAATACAAGATCGCGGTCGGTAAGCACTTTTACCGCGCCGGGTTGTGCCCAGGGGCTGCCTGTGTCTGGGTCGACCATGAGTTTGCCATAGTACAGATACCGTGCATACGGTCCTGGATATACGACGCTGTTGCCCACGACCCGGGTACGCTGATTGAGCGATCCCGTCAGCGCCGGCGTATAGGGGGATGTATCTTTCTCGACCTGGATCGCCACGATGTGCTCGGCTTTAGTGCATCGCCGGGCGAGCGCCTTTTTGATCTTATTCCAGCCGTCAACGTCGATGTCAAACTTTAATCCGGCCATTACACGCCTCCCACCATCCAATGACGCATATCGGCGCTGCCAAAGTCCTTCTCGTCGACTTTGGTCACGTCGTACACGTCGTCATGGGTCATTTCCAGCAGCTGCTCGCTGCTGTTGGGCTCAACGACCTCGCCCTTGACAAATATCGTGCTGCCGCCCTTGCCGCTGACAGACAGCGTCCAAATCCCCGTCTTATCCTTTGCCGACCAAAACTCCTTAGGCCCGACATAGCGCTTTACGGCGCCTGTCTCGCCGTCGACCGCTTCCGCGTCAAATGGGATATACAGGTTTACGGCGTCGGCGTTTTCCAGCCCGCTTTTGTCGACGTTGACGGCCTTCGCGGCCTCTAAAAATACACCCCGTATGACCGTGATGTAATTGTGCTGGACATCCTCAAAGGTCGTCGGGTCGATCTCCTGTACGATGTTGTATATCGTTACTGTATGGGGCGCGTACATGGACAGCCTCCCCTGTACAACAGGCCGGTATATGCCAGATACTCCGATGCCGTCGCGGCAAGCAGCCGCTTCGCACCGTCGGTCGTCTGCAAGGCGGCAAGGGCGGTATCCACGCCGGACCTAAATGTCCTTGAGTAGCCGCCTACCGTCTCGCTTTGGAGCTCGCTGCCAGATGCCGCTATGGATGCCGAGAGGTTTTTTGCCGACAGCGCCTGCGCCTGCTCTATGAGCTGGTACTGATCAACCAACGCGCAACAGGCCATTTTAAGGGCTTCGAGATCGGCGTTTTTGGCCGCGCGGCCCTGGGTGTAGTAATCCAAAAAGGAGCTGGCACGGACGGCCAGGCGCGGAAAATCCTCCTCTTTGACATTACCCATATAGGTGTCCGAGTAGTATGTGTAATCTGCGTATACCATCGTGTCAGCTCCTTTGACTTATGCGGTTTTGGGCTTAAGGACGATACCGTTAAGCGCTGCCGCCTTGAGCGTGTTTTTAAGGACGACGCCCGCGACAAGCTCGACTTCGCCCTTTTTGACGGCGCCGGGGGCAGTCAGATCGGGCATATAAGAGCTTATAACGCTGTTGCCGGTCGGCGAGATGCCGTGGAAGCCATCAAGGCCGATAGACACGGCGTAAATGCTGGATGTCCCCGCAGCAGCTGCCGACGGAGTCGATGTGCCGATGACATCGACCGACGCTGTGCCGTTGTAGTATTTGCCGACGTCCAGCAGGGGGATGCCGGCAAAGGTCTCGACGACGCGGCCGAAGTCGTCCTTTGTGCGCTCATAGTAACCGGCGCGGCGGGCGGCGGCTCTGACTTTGAGCAGCATGTCCCCATTCATGAGCAGCATCGATGTCTCGCCGTCGATGCTGTGTACCAGCTGGTCGAGCTGGTCGATAAAGGCGTTGCTATTGCTGTCGAGCTTAGTGCTGTCCGACAGATCTATCGTGGTGTCAAACACGTTAGATGTGCCGTTAAGCAACTTGCGCAGGCCGTCAAAGGTGTTGACGACAAAGCCGTCGCCAGAGGATGCCGATGTGCCGTTGATGACGAGGTTGTGGAAATAGTTGCTTGTGGCCTTGATTTTCTGGGCCGCCTGGAAAGCCAGCTCGTCGACGGCGCCCGATGTGCTCTGGAGGACACGGTCGACCTCAAAGGAGCCGCCCATGATAACGGCCTTTGCCGTCTTTTCCTGCCTTTTTGCCTCGCCCGCGGTATACTCGCTGTTGATGGCGCGCACTGCCGCTGTGGAGGGGGTCTTGAGCTGGATATATCCATATGTGAGAGTAGAGCCGCCCGTGCCGGGGGAGATGGCATTGTCAAATACCAGTCTGTCCAGCAGCAGGGAACTGCGGCGGAACTCATCGACGATCATCTGATCGACACGATCCGCCATGCCGACTTTTGCTTCGGCCAATGTGATAGGCATTGTCTACCTTCCTTTCTTTATTTAGCGTCAAACTTTTCATGCAGCGCCTGGGCCAGCGTCTTAGGCTTGCCGTCATCACCGCCGCCGCTTCCGTCGATACCGCCCTGGGTGTCGACGCGGGCGCCGGATTTGACAAAGGCGCTTGGATCATCTGCCTTTGCCTTTTCGAGGTACTTGTCAAATCCTATCAAAGCTCCGTCCTTGACCTCGAGCTTGCTGTCACCGATCCCGGCTCGGAAAGCCTTTTCGGCCGATTTGCTGGAAAACTTGACCCCGCTATCGGCTATCGCCTTGTCAATGGCTGCCTGATAGTCGCGCTGGGCGAGCTGGGACTTATACGCCTCGGTCTCCTTATCGTATTTGCCCTGCAACTCGTCCAGCTGCTTCTGGATCTCGGCGGCGTCGCCGGTGCTCTTTTTGAGCTCCTCGATATCCTTGTCACGGTCGGACAGCTGCTTCTCGACCGCTTCCTTGTCCGCTTTGGCTTCCTCGGCCGCTTTTTTGTGCTTCTCGATGTCCTTACCATTAAGGGCAAAAACCTTGTCCGCCTGCTCTTCGGTCAGGCCGATGCTCAACAGCTCTTCTTTTTTCATATTTTGTCTCCTTCGGGTAGGCTTTTTAGGTCGTCGCCGTGACCTCCCGCCCACTCTTTTAGGCTTGTGGATAGCCAATTTTTGATGTATATAGACCGCTTCCGCGGGATCTATCAAAATAAAAAAAGAGCTAACCGGCCGCACGATGCAGCCGATCAGCTCCTATTGCTCTTCCCCGACCCCAATTAGTCGGAGGCTCTATGTTTGATTGTCTTTTTGACCTCGAGGACGATTATCCTGTCGCCCTTCCGCCGGACCTCGGCGTCGTTGCCGCGCTTTAAGATGGCCTCTATGGCCTGCATAATTTCGTCCCGATTCATCCGTCACCTCGCCGCGTTATAGGGCCTTTAGGTATTCCAGTCCCCTAAGCGTGATCCGTATTTCGCGCGGATGTTTAAGGCAGAGCCCGCCCTCTCTGTTGGTGTACAGCTCGGCGTTTTTGATAAGCCCCGCGTCCTGGAGCATCTCCAGATAACGGTATTGACGCTCTGTGGACACTCCCATTGCATCAAGCGCAAGCTCCGAGATATCAAACGCGGGCAGGTCCATCGAGCGCTCCAATGCCTGTAATATCTTGTAGATCGCCTTAAAGTTATCCATTAGTCAATTACCTCGATGCTTTCTGCTTCCGGGCGTAATCATTTAACGCCCTGCTCCTTCAGATAGGCTTCATATTCCGGCGGTATTCCGATGTCGTAGTTTTTGTAATAATGCAGGAACTCGTACGGGAACAAAAAATCTCCATCCTCATATATGCCCGACCGCAACACTTCGCCAGTAAAAAACTCTTTCGACGTCAGCGTATTGAGGTATGGCGATAAGGATTCTATGTGGCCTATAACATTTGCTTTTGTGATGTCGTTTTTGTATCCGCGATACTTTTCAAAATCCTCATTGCTAAGTTTTTCTCCATATGGCAATCCCTTGAACTGTCCAAATGTTCTCATTTTCTCCTCTTCCTTTGGTTGGGTTTGAAGTTTTCAAAATGACCTTCCCCGAACCATCCTACACGCATATAGCCTTTTGCATTAATAGACAATACATCATTTGGAGCTTTTACCTTTACGCCCAATGCATTAGCAAGCTCTTCCGCAAAACAATATTCCTCGGCGTTTTGTTTTCCTGTGCTGCATGACAGCAAACGGATGTTTTGCCCGTTCCATCCCTCGCTATGGCGGATGATCGAGGCAAGCAATCGCGGCGACATATTTGCCGTATCTGTTCCAAATCCGACTGCCGTCGGCGATCCGTGCATTGCCACATCGTAGTACGATTTGAGCGGCTCGACCTTTTTGACGTTTTCCGTCAGCGGGTCGCCGTCTGGGAAACATGAAAAACCATTTTCTAACTTTATTGTACGTCTTTTTACGATGTCCGTCAAGTTGTCGCGGGTGTCCGCGCCGAGATAGCTCAGCGTATCCTCATCGGCTTTTACTTCGAGGGCGATGCGCTCTTCCCGCTGACTTTTGAGCTTTTCCGCCTCGGCAAGGCTTTTGTCATCAACATAACTTACCTTGACGCGCTCCCGCTGTTCCGGCAGGCCGGCGGCCTTGCTGAATTCACGGTATTTTTTGTTGAGCCGTATCAGCCGGGCGTTGGCTGCCTTTTTGTCATCGGACAGGCCGTAGGCCTCCAATGCTTTCTTGCGCCGCTTCTGCTTCCTTATCTCGCGTTCGAGGCGGCGCTGCATCTGCGTAGCCTCATATGCCGAGTATGTGCGGCCGTCGTATGTGCAGCCGAGTTTGTCGTCTATATGGGCGAGCTGCTCATCGGTCCAGGTCCGCTCCGAGACGCCCTCGATAAAGGGATACCATGTGTGCCGGCAGTTGGCGCCGCCGATGCCTTGGACGTCGCCGACACCGCAGCGCTCGGCAAAGTCCGGGTAATTTCCCTTGGATGTCCCGGGGTATTTGAGGGTGTACTCACGCCACCGGTACACCTTGCCTTGCCATGCCTTATGGTTTTCCCACCCCTTGGGCCCGTCGATGTCTCGCGCGCCGGTATGGGCCTCGGTCTCCACCAGGTCGGTCTCGATATACTCCATTGATTGCTCGGCGTACCTCGAGTTGAGCTGTGACACGCCTGTCATAACAGCGCGTCGGGCGGCGACATCGATCTGGTCGACGTGCCCCGTCTCATAACTGACCGTCTTGAGCCCGCTGTCAGCGAGCTGCTTGATGCTGTTGGTTATTGCCTGGTTATAGCTTATGACCCCGCTGTCTATCTGCATCAGGGCATTGTCCAGCGCCCATTGATATGCTTCGGCCGGCGGCAACATCCTCCGGCCGTTATCGACCAAAAAGCCCATTGATGCTGTTATATTCCGGCAGGCATCGAGGGTCTGCCGCTTGATCGCGTCTATGGTCATCGCGTCGACAAGGATATCCGGCTGGGTGATCTGCGTGAGGTCGATCATGCCGGTATAGTATGTCTGGTTGCGCTGGACTACATCGTCCAACAGCTGATCCAGCTTTTGCTCGCTGATCTTTGACGTCTGCCGGATAGCCTTTTTGATCTCATCGCGGGGGATACCCTGGGCACGCAGCGCCCGGATGGCCTGGACCGTGACCTCGTTGAGCTGGTCTTTGATGGCGAGGCGGCTGCATATCTCGACAAGCAGCTGATCCTCGAGCGCACGATACAGATCCGCAAGTCCCTCCGGCATGGCGTCGAGGATGGCGGGGGAAAAGGGGTATCTTGCCAACCTTGTATCCTCCCGTTACTCTAACTCGTCCTGATCCTCTGTCGTCATGTCCTGCATCTTCGGCAGAGCCGCTTTGGCCGTATCCTCATCCTCGTTGAGCCACTTTGCCCTAAACTCCCAATCGTTGAGGATGCCTGCGGACAGCAGCTGCATATCGCGGCTAAAGTCCTGGCTCTTATCCTCGATGATGCTGTCGTCAAAATCTATCGATATCTCGACATCCTCATCAAGTCCCAGCCCCATTGCGGTGTTGCCGAGACGGAGGATGATACGGCATAGCTCATCAAGCGCTTGCTCCAAGACGATCTCGTGCTTTTTGATCGTCCGAAACATCGTGCTGTTTTCTGAGACGATCTGTGTCGCGGTCGCCACGCTGCCGCTGTCAAAGCGATAGTATGTCTCCCCGAGCCCACACTTGCTCGACAGGATATTGAGCTGATCCTGTATGCCGCGGTTGTGCTCGGCCGTCCTTAGGGTCATGTCTATCGGCGTGATGGCGGCGCCGTCGCTTACATCCTCCGGGAGGACGTAAAATACAACGTCGGCCGGGTCAAATGCCGGCTCTCCGTCGAGGTATGTACTGGCCGCCGGCTTGACCATTATGCGCTTTTTGCCGAGGACAAACTCGTTGACATAGCTGTCATAAGCGATATCGACGCCTTGCAGCACGTCTATAGCGTTAGCGTATACCGATATGCCCACCGGCAACAGGTAATTGTAGTTGTTGGCCAAATTAGGCCTGTCAATGACAAACTGCCGCTTCGCGCTGCCGGTATGGACTACCGGCGGTATCCGCTCAAATCCCTCGACATTGGTCAGCAGCTCATCGGCCAACAGCTCATTATCGTACCGGTATATCCGGTTATCTATGGCATAATTGCCGTTGTCCTCCTTGTGGTGTATCTGGAGGTACATGTATGTATGCCCGCCGCGGACAAAGACGCTGGCAAAAGCGCACTCGGATATGTATCCGTTTTGCCATGACAGGGGATAGATGTTATCGATTGTCACATAGTCCAGCACGATGCCCTCGGCATTGCCGGGGACGATGCTGCCGTCCTCGCTGATCTCCTGGCCGACGACGCGGGGGATATATGCCACCGTGCCCAGCGCGGATTTGAGCTCCTGCATCTCATTGGCCTTGACCTCAAAGTTGTTTTCCTTCAGGACGCGGTCGACAAACGCCTGTTCGCGTTCGCCCTCGAGGGTGATCTTGACCTTTTCCGTTAACAGCAAATTGGCCCAATCCTCGCACAGCTTTTTGGCCATGCCGAGAGAATATCGCTTACAGTTGACGATATGCTCGCCGTTGCGCACGCGGTAGCGGTGGAAGCCCTTAACGTCCCCCTGATACCACATCCGCCACTCGTTGACCTTGCCATAAAAGGCCTCGGGGATGGTCGTATATCCCAGCTCATTAAGTTTGACAATTACTGCGTTGCTCATATATCTCCTTAGGCTGTGACGCCCATCCGGCGCATTACCGGCTCTAAGGCGTATCGTGTGGCGTCCTGGGCGTGGTTATTGGCGTCGGGATATCCGCTGATTATCTCGCCGTCCTTGTTGCGCTCGTACTCGTAGTGGACAAACTCATCGTATGCATGCGGCGTCCGGCGCCGGTCAATGACGATCTTGCGGCGTTGCAGCCACTTATACCCGTAATCGACGCTGCCCGGGCCTTTGACCGCTTCCCTTGCCGGCAATCCCGCGGCGCGGAAGTCGGCCGCACTCTTAGGCTCGGCGTTGTCGCAGATGATATATGCGTCGGTATATCCACGGTCCTTGATTATCTTCGCGCTGGCCTCGTTGGTCAGCTTATTTTGATATATCTCGTCGATTAGGTATATCGTCTCCCTTGCCCGGTCATAGTGCAGTCGGACAAAGGCAAAGGGATCGGGATACCAGCCCCAGTCGACGCCCTGGTATATGCGGTCAAAGCCCGCAATCTCATCATCGGTGATCTCGCGCAGCTCGAGGTTGTCAAAGACGTTGCCGCCCGTGCCTACTGCCATGCCGAGATACTCATGCTGATATGCACGCTCGTTCTCGGCCTTAAGCTGGGCCGCCTCAATCAAAAACCTTTCCCCCAGCCATGCGGCCGGGGCCTGAAGGTATGTTGTTTTGAGGCGCATGCGGTCAGGCCGCTCTACCTCGCTGTCTATATTTGCCCAGTTATCGCGGCTTATAGGCGGGTTGTAGCTCTCAAAGTTCCAAAAGCGCTCCCCGCCGCGCATGGTTGATTGCAATATGTTGCGGATCTCCGGCCGCCCGGAAAACTGATCCTTTTCCTCAAAATGGGTTATTGCAATATATCCAAATGGTACTTTTATCGATTTTATTTTCATGGGGTCGTCCGCGCCCCGGAACATGATCTTTTGGCCTGTCGGCTTATATATCAGCTCCATCGGCGAGACTTTGGCCGTCCAATAGGCGGCCATGCCCAGCTGGTCTATCGCCCAGATATACTGTGCGTACACGCTGTCTCGGAGAGTGTTGCCGACCTTACGCAACACCAGGGCATGTGTGTCCGGGTTGCTGACGATAAGCAGCACGACCATGATCGAGACGTAAGACGATTTGAGGGACCCTCGACCGCCGCTAAGGTCATAATGCGTATGGCCGTGCCGGAGCACATCGCGGGTGATATCCAGATACGCCGGTCCGATGATCTCCGACAGACGGACCTCAGACATCAATTATCACCTTGACGCTGTCGGATGTATGATTGTCCTCGTCTGTATCCTTTTGCCCGAGATATTGTTTGCCCAGCCAAATAGCCATTGTTGCGCTCTTCTCGGCGAGCCGCCATTGCATTCTGCGCAGTGACACTTTGCCCCGGCCTCTTTTTGCGCAGAAAACCTCGGAGAAATGCTTGCCATATGTGCGCTTGCACCATGCGTTAAGCGTTTTGTCTGTTACATCGAGCGCATCGCATATCTCAAGCATTGTACATTGCAGGCCGCACAAGGTCTCAAACTGCTTTTGGTCTATCTCTTTGCGTGGTCTTGCCATGCGCATCTTCCTTCCTTTGCGCTTCCTTCAGGGGTTAAAACGCCCTCGCTACTGTTTGATGATTACTGCCTTTTCTCCTGTTAGTTTTTCCCACCGGCGGACAATTACGTCGCAATACTTAGGGTCGAGCTCCATGACATACGCTTTCCGGCCGTTTTGCTCGCAGGCTATAACCGTGGTTCCGCTCCCGCCAAACAGATCGAGGACGACATCGCCGCCCTTTGTATTGTTTTTGATCTGATAGTCAATGAGCTTTACCGGCTTCATCGTCGGGTGCTCTTTATTTTTTGTCGGCCGGTCAAACTCAAGTACTGTTGTCTGCTTCCGGTCGGACGCCCATAGATGCCCGGCCCCGGCCTTCCATCCATACAGGCACGGCTCATGTCTCCATTGGTAATCCTGCCGTCCAAGCACCATCGCATTTTTGACCCAGACAAGCACTTGCCTAACCTCCCATCCCACCTGCCGACACGCCTCCTCAAAGGCATATGCCTTTGAGGAGGCATGCCAAATATAATACACAGCGCCGGGCTTGAGCGCAGCGTCGGCAGCTGCAAAGGCGGCCCGGAGGAAACCTACAAACTCAGCGTCATCTTTTGCGTCATTGGCGATTTTTAGCGCATCTTTGGTCTTGCCCGTGTAGTCGACCCCATATGGTGGGTCTGTAACAAGGATATCTGCTTGTATCCCCCCCCATAAGCTCTTGTACGCACTCTATTGACGTACTATCTCCGCACATTAGGCGATGTCTCCCGAGTTGCCATATGTTGCCGACCTTGGTTATGGGAGGATTTATCTCATCAACGTCTGGGGCTTCATCTTCTTCAACCTCTGGCTCTTCGGCCTCCGGCAGCCCCCAATCAAAGTCAAATCCCGTTAAGTCCAGATCGTCCAGTTCCAGGGCCAACAGGTCAATGTCCCATGGGCTCTCATTGGTCTTGTTATCTACCAGCCGCAGGGCTCTTACTTGCTCCGGCGTAAGGTCGTCCACGCAAACGCAGGGGACCTCATCCATACCAAGCTGCTTTGCGGCCAGCGCGCGACAATGGCCGATCACGATGACACCGTCACGATCTATCACAATCGGTTGCACAAAGCCGTATTGTTTGATACTCTCCGCGACATTGTCGATCTGCTTTTTGTCGTGTTTTTTTTCATTTTGCGCATATGGGATGATATCTTTTAACTTTTTTGTTGTGATCGTCATGGATAGCCTCTCTTTTGCAGCCGCACCCACCCCTTGCTTACGCCGCAATCTCTCCCTGCATCGGCGGCCCAGATCCGCGGATGCAATATGCCTATTACCATTCTGGCCGCTTCCGCTGGAAAAATCTATACAAAAATATTGCAAAAGTTTTGTCGCGCCGCTTCAAAAATATTTTTGCCATTTTGGCATTTTGCTATTGAGTTTTGTGCCATTTTGGCATATAATATAGTCACAGGATAAAACAAAGCAAAACAAACACACAGGAGGACAAAATCATGTTAATCAAATCTACAACCAACGGAAAGCTCTACAACATCAGGCTCGCAGAAATAGACGCCAAACTCGGCACTCGCGTCACTGACATCCTCGAAGAGTTAGATGACAACTTTGTTGCCGATCACGCGGTCGACGAGGCCACTAATGCTTACCTTGCATCGCAAGAAGAAATCGATTCGATGATTTCTTTTTGGCGTAGCGAGGCTGCGGCTTGGGACCGTTGCGATCCAGAGTGCTACCTCGGTGATCCTGCGGACTTCTTTTCGGCCGATATTGTTGAGGATGCTCGCGAGAACGGCTCAGCGCTCCCCCTCTACTATGCTGTATTTGTGGACGAGATTGAGTAACAGCAGTTTGCAAAAAGAGAAAGCCATACGACGGAGAAATCATCAAAGAGGATACGTGGTACACCCTCCGCGATGGGCATGTCGTTGAGATTAATGAGGAGGATTATTAATGCTTGTAAAAACATCTATACCCCAGGGTCCTATCACTCCATCACAATTTAGCTTTGCAGTCCGTGAGGCCGGTAATTATACCGATCGTGACGCCTATGTGTCTGACATTGCTCTGTCGGACATATGGGGCGCTGATGATCGCGACCAAACTGCCGCTTCCCCCGACACTTCTGTTCTTCTTCCCCTTTTTTCCGATCTCTGGGACGTCATCCACATGCCTTTCCGCGACATTCGCCTGGCTCTCGGCATGTCTTGCGCCGATTTTGCGGCGGCTTTTGCCATACCTCGCCGGACCCTATACCGGTGGGATCTCAATGAGACGCCATGCCCCCTCTACACCAAATTACTGCTTGCTCATGCTGCGGGGCTCTATGATTACCCCTGCATCAGGAGGTAACGGCCATGTCGCGTAAAAAACAGCCGGTCTATCCACCGATCGATTTTTTGAAAAAAATATCCGCGCGCTACCCTGGCATCTGGGATGAGATCGAGCAATTTCGAGCGCTCAACGGATCGTCGGCCAAACTCACCTGGGAGCCCTGGTGCTATATCCCGGCGATTGCCTCTTTGTCCATCCTTAGACAGCGTTTCCACCTCGACGGCGATTTGCATCAACTGCCCCGCGATCAGATAGAGGGCATCGCATCTGTGGCTTCCTATTTTTCCGCTTTGGCTCCGTGGCGTCAAAGCAAAGAGGTGTATGTCATGGATGAGGGCATGCAGGAGCTGCTTTTTGACCAGGCCGGGGACTTGTCTCTTGACGCTGATATATTGCTGCGTTTGCCGTATCCCTGCTTTTACATCCAGTTTTCCCCGGCGGTAGTTTTTGCCGGTGAACAATATCATGGAGTATTTGTCCATCTCGATGACAATTTTGTCGAGCATCAGCAACAACTGACCTTGATATTTCTCCAGCCGGACGGCGAATCTACTATGATTGTCCCCGTCCATCTCGAGGCTAAGACGATCTCCGAGAGTATGGCCATTACCGAGCGTCTCATCATGCGCACCCTGCCGGATAAGGCATCCGCCGTGGCACAACAGTTTGAGCTCCTTCGGCGCACGATGCAGCTTGTCTTGTATATATGCGCTCAAAACGCAGAGATAACCCCCAGTCCCGAGCAAGTCTCGCACACTAAGCGCTCTTCGGCCGGCGTGATCGTCGACCGATACGCCGAGATACGCAAGTGGGATGTGGGCATAAGGGTCGGCAACGCGGTACGCAATTACCGCAGACAGCAAGAAACCACGCCCGTTGATGCTCTTGTCCGTACTCATGCTTCGCCCCGGCCGCACATGCGCCGCGGTCATTGGCATCATTTTTGGACCGGCCCTAAAAACAAGCCCGCCGAGCGTAAGCTGATCCTGCAATGGGTCGCACCTACCTTTGTGACTGCTTCCAACAAGGGCGACACTCCCGTCGTCCTGCACCGTGTGGACATGCTGGACACCGACGACCAGCCGCCCAAAGCGTGAGGCGTGCCGCTTCCGTTGTATGTGACAAAAGTCGGTATTTTTACCCCCAGAGAAAAAATTGAGTAGTGGAGTACCCCTCAAAAAAAATCCATTTTTTAGCCCGGGCCGATTTGTTCAGCCCGGGCTTTTTTATTTTTCTATTTTATTTTCCAGATATGCCTTTATGACATGGGCCGCATCGTCCCAGCCCTTACATACGCATGCGCAATAGCCCTGATTTCTCAGGGCTGCTATCCACCATTGCTGTGCCGGGCTGACCCGGCCGCCTTTGACACGTTTGAGCTCTATGTACAGGCCATGATATCCGCCCCGCGCCACCGGGAGGCAGATATCAGGCACTCCCGCTTTGACCCCCTCGGCCCGGAAGCGCCCGGCCTCTGACTTACTCCGGCTGCCGCCGTTGGGTATGTGATACATCATGGCAAGCTCGGGCCATCGTCCGGCCGCCAGCGCCGCCCACTCAAACAGCAGCTGCTGCTCCTGGCTCTCGGTCAGATCTCCCACGGCCGCCCTTGTTATGCCGTCCAACCTTACGCCGCACCTCCTTGTATGTGCCGTCTGTGTTGATGAGGGTATACTCCTGCCATGCGTACCCCGTGACATCGTGTATGCCCTGGCGGACAAACTCGCCGCTGTCCTCATCCTTCAGCAGCGCCCAGCCCTTCGGCGCGCGGGGCTCCTTTGCCCAGTTGCCGGCCATGACGATCTCATATTCGGGCGTCGGCCTGACCATGCCCTGGGCCGCCGTGTACCGCTTGTATCTCGGCTTACCCGCTTCGGCCCATCGCTTCACCGTGCTCTTGCTCTCTTTGAGCAGATACTTGGCCAGCTTGCGATGATCGGCGCGGTCATCGAGGGGCTTGACCGATACGTTGCCGCCGCGATCACCCAGCACCTCACGCCATACCGACGTCAGCACGGTCAGCTCGACCGGCGGCAGAAGGATATGATGATGCACATTTGTCATCCTTTTGGTCTCTGTGACCGCAACATACTTCCAGGGCATGTCTGTCTTTATCAGCCTCTTTTTGAGCGCGGACAAAAATGCCTTGCGGTCGGCCTCGGCCTGATCCAGCGTTACCGATTTGTCGTAGTAATGCAGGGTGATATGTATGTCACCCTCTCCAAAGTTGGCATTGATAAGCCATCGGAGGGTATCAGCCCTGCGGCGGTCATTGCACCGGCGCTGCCTGTCCGTAAGGCTGCCCGATACCGCGCCCCTCGACGCCCCGACGGTATGCACCCGCCCGGTATACATCTTTTTTATCTCTGTTATCCTGCCGCACCTGACGGTACGCTTGACATATGGCATATCCTGTCTCCATCCGTGACCGCTCGGCGGTCGTTGTCCCTCTCCCATACTCCGGCAGAGCCATATTTAATTAATAGCTCTTACCGGCGCTTTTTACCGGGCACGCCCGGCGATTTTTTTTGCCCCGGCGAAGAGCCGGGGCGGTGGTTATATAATGTGTTTACCTTTGCTGCTTTGCGGCCTGCTGATCTGTCAGATAGTCGTTTGCCATGTCCAGCAGTTCCAGCGCATGGTCATGGTCTATGATCTTTGCCTTGACTTTTCTTTTTGGGTCCTCGGCGATAGCCCATGATATTTTCTCTGCAAACATCATTGTCTTTGCTATTTCCTCGTCGATTTTCCCGGCGTAATACTTCCGGTCTTGTTTCCACGCGACAAAGTCAGCATATTCTTTTTCGGTCATCGTTACGGTTATCTGCATGGCTTACTCCATTTCCACTTGATCTTCGTCGTCACCAAACTCGGCCGCGACGCGCCGGGCGTCGGCCTCGGCAACTATCGTGCCGTTGGCGATATCCATCAGCTGTCGACCCAGGCTTCTGCCGAGGCTGCTTTCGGCGCCCCTCATACTCACCGGCAGTATAATGCTCATCAGCACAAGGCCGCTTTTGACAGCAATGACACGACCTCCGCCCGTTGTCGGTCTTGCGCAATACCTGACAATATCGATATCATCGGTCGGGGCAAGATATCGCTGCTGGATCCACAGCGTGCCCCGCGCCCCGCCGTCAAAAGGCATCAGCGTCCGGCCGGTATTGACCGTCAGATCATAGGGCAGTATGTCGACCTCATCCGGGTCGATATCATCCAGGCTTACGAGAGAGCCGAGGCCTAAATCACGCACTGTCCAACTGTCCCGCTTCTTGAGCGGGACGTCGAAGAGAGCCAGCAACGCCTCATCATCCATGTACGGCAGACCGTCGAGGGGATACATGGCAACGCCATCGCCCACCCATTGGCGCACCAGGTCGCCCTTGCACTCCTGGTTGTGGACATAGATAGTTTTCTGTCCGGCGCATATCTGCGCGATCTTTTTGATTTCCATTCCATTCCCTTTCCATAAAATATTTTTGTGTATCTTTGCGCAACGCTCTTGACATTATACACATTATTGTGTATAATGTGTATGTAAGGAGGACAGACGATGAAAGCTCACGCAAAAGCAATCGCAGCGCTCGAAGAAAGCGGATACAGTTTCGCCCGACATGGTGCAAACCACGACATCTATTACAACAAAGCGCTTGGAGTGCTCATTCCGTTGAAGCGTCACGACTTCGACGAGTCGGATTTAAGATACATAAAATCCGAAATTGAAAAGAACAGGCGGAGACGGGGCTAACGCCCCGCCCCCCCTTCCATATAAAAAAGGAGGCTATAAAATGAAGTATTTATATTCAGCGGTCTTTACCCCGTCGGAGGATGAGGGCAAGGTCTTTGCCCGCGTGCCCGATCTGCCCGGATGCATCACGACCGGGAGCTCTTTGCAGGATGCTATCCTTCAGATCACCGACGCCGCTTCCGGCTGGCTGGTCGTCGCCGAGGATAATTCAATGCCCATCCCGCCCGCGACGCCGCAGGCCGATATCGAGCGCGCACCCTCCGATATACTTTCGGTCATCTGCGTCGACACCCTTTTATATCGCGCCAGAACCGACACCCGGTCGGTGCGCAAAAACGTATCACTGCCCGCATGGTTGGCCCGGCTGGCCGACGCCCGCGGCGTCAACTGCTCGCAGGCCCTACAGGAAGCTTTGCTCTCCCGCTTCGACGTCTGATAATGTATACCGCTGCTTTTGCGTTTGCCCCGGCTCTTTGCCGGGGCTTTTTTTATGCTCGGCGTACATCTTTTATAGTAGGGCGGGGAGGTGACGCAGTTGCTCCAGCGCGTCGCCTGTCAGGATTATTTCAGCCATTGGCGGGCACCTCCAGCAGTTTCTCCCATGGCTTTGCCATAGGGATCTCCGGTGCGCCGATCCAGCCCCATGTCCGTTCATATTTTTCTGTCATGCTTTTGGCCAGGGCGGCAGCCTCCGCCGCCGTGTAAAACAGCTTCTTTCCAATGTCGCCCAGCTTATAATATCCAGGCTGTGGGAACCCGTCCGGTCCGGTGAAAAGCAGGCGCACCTCCGTATAACCGCCGGTGAAAAAACCGCGCACCGTGCCCTTGCACACGCAGTATTCCAGGAGAGGCCCAGCGCGGTTTTGCACGGAATAGAGGTGTTCAAAAACGGCGTACATTTCCGTGCCGATCTCCGGCCTTTCAACTCTCGCCATTGTCTGCCGCCTCCATTTCTGCCGGTTCTGGTAGGTGCCAGTCCTCCGCCCCAACCTGGAAAGCGTCGCCCAGTTGCACGGTGTCCGGGTAATTGTGCTGTGTGGTCTGTACGGCGTATTTGTCAATCTCGGTTGCATAGTAGGCGGTGATTTCCGCGCCCAGATTGTCCAGCGCGATATGGCCGCAGCTCATACCGTCGTACATGGAAAGCACTTCCACCGGCTCCTCCGTCAGCCCGGTAAAATGGCTCATAATGTGGGCAATCACGTCCACGGTCCAGCCGTTGCCCAGCATTTTATACGCCTGGGTGTCGCTGACGGGAAAGGCGTATGTGTCCGGCACGGTCTGGAGGCGTTTACATTCCGTCACGGTCAGCTTGCGAATGATGTAAAATCCGTCTGCCAGTTTAATGGGGTATGTCTTTTCTTTGATGGTGATCCGCCCGCCGCGAACCTCGTAAACTGGGATTTCTTTTACGCCTGCCGCCTTAATTACAAACTGCCCTTTCCCGTCCGGGATAACGGGCACGGCATACAGGCCGGTGGCCGCGCCGTCGGCCCCGCCGCCGTTCGGCCTTGCCTGCAGGGAAACGCTTTTCCCGTCCGTGCTGTAAATGCGGCGGCTTTGGCTGGTGCCCACTTCGCCGTCCTTGTTCGGCATGGCTCCGACGCGGACGGGGACGGCAATCATATTGTCTTTCTGAACGGTTGTCAGGCAGTTGGTTTTCTGCGGTTCTTCGTTTACCTCGAAATACTGGAAATGTGGGATCGCTTCGTTGTAATCGTCGCGGTGGCCTTGCTCGTTGATCCTGCGTCCCACGACGCGCCCAGCCACAGGCACGGCATAAAGCCCGGTTTTTGCGCCCAGACCGCCGCCATTCCCGCAGAGGGTTACGCTTTTGGCGTCCGGGCTGTAAACACGGTATTGCTGGCTGTCAAAAGTCTGGTTCTTTGCGTCGTTCTCAATGGTTCCGATCCTCACCGGCTCCACCAGAACGTTATATGGGACGCCCTTGTGGGTGTTCGCCGTCACGCAGGCACTTTTTCCCTGCGTTGCGTCGTGGAAATAATCGAAATCAAAATGGTTCCGCCCGTCCTTGGTTTCGCGCACCATATAATCCATTTCTTTTTCGGTCAGCGGCTTAATGGCAACAGGTTCCGCCGCACCATTCCGCTGGTGTCTGGAAACCATGTCGTCCGCCGTGGTCCCGCCAGTTGTGGACAGCAGGGCATACCCTTTTTCTTTCCAGCAGACACCGCTTTCCAGAATGTCGCGCAGGAGGATCCCGCGGTCCACCGGCTGCTCCACCGCCACCTGACTGTATGTGCCGTCCGGGTTCCGCCTGCCTACCCAATACAGGCGCTGGCGGTTCTGTGCGCTCACCAGGGCGCTGTTAATCAGGACAGGCTCCACGCCTAACTCCGCCGAGATCTGCGCCCGGATAGCGGGCGACATACTTTTATTGTTTTCGTACAGGAAAAAATCCGGCTGGTACTTATCCCGCGCAATACGGTAATTCAAAAACAGTTCCCAGCCTATGCCGCTGGCTTCGGTTTCGCGGTTCTTTGTCTGTGCGATACTCCAGCGTGTGCAGGAGCTTCCGCCTATAAGTATTTTCATGTTTCTCCTTTTTTCCGGCGCTCTGCCGGGAGGGCGCATGCCCACGCCCCCCGGCGGTTTAAGGTAATGGAGGAAAAAAGCTGGGCGTCATCCGCCCGGCAGAGCGCCGGTTATAGATCAAAACGGCAGGTCGCCGTCCTCAAAATCGGTCTCGGCAAAGCCGGACAAGGGGTCGGTTATGTCGTCCAGCTTCGGCCACGATCTCGACCGCCTTACGTTTATTGTCATTACGGTCGGTCCTCTGGCGGATCGTCACATGGTCATTCATGTCCTTCCACCGCTTCGCCGCCGTCGGATTCCAGAATGATTCCAGATTCCGCGAAGAAAGCCGGCCGGACGCCGTTGAGGCCGAGGTACGCGCTGTCGCTGCGCAGACTGCCGTCCGTGAAGACACGGCGCGCGCTGTCCGCGCTGCCGGCGTTCGGGGTCGCAAGCCACCACCAGTCGTCCAGGGTCAGAAGGGCCTTGTACTTCAGGAACAGGGCTTCGGGAAGAAGGCTGATCTTCGCCTTCATGTTGCCATAGCCGAAGCCGCCGCGATGGTCCGCCAGGGACCAGTCCGCTTCTACGATGTTCGCGGAACGGATCGGACCGCCGGCGGCGTCGAAGGCCGCCAGGAAGAGGCCGTTCAGTTCGTCCTTAAGGTAGGACAGGCCGAAGTCGTTCGGGCAAGGGGTAGGGGCTTCCTCCGGACGGGTCTTCATGGGTTCCAAGGAGAAGGGGCGCCACGCGACCGTCTGGTCGGCGATCAGAAGGGTCGTTCCGTTGGTCATGTGATCCAGGACGCGGACGTCGATTGGGCCGGCGTCAAAGACGGTCCCAGGGGCCAGGTCCTTCAAAGTCTTAATATTTGCCATGTCGTTTTCCTCCTTCGATTATTTCGATAGACACTTCCACACGGGGTTTCTTCGGGTCCACAGCGACGTCGTCCGCGAAGCCCTCAATCTGGTTCCAGCCGTCGTTCAGCTTGATGTTGGTTATAGATCAAAACGGCAGGTCGCCGTCCTCAAAATCGGTCTCGGCAAAGCCGGACAAGGGGTCGGTTAT
>ERZ1035037.80-NODE-80-length-40022-cov-8.352191_pt1 | contig 40022 bp, 57 predicted proteins | sample MGYA00520618_ERZ1035037 | MGnify/ENA primary metagenome ERZ1035037 (study PRJEB33766, sample SAMN09781741) | gut metagenome | biome: gut microbiome | host: Homo sapiens | place: Madagascar | study: EMG produced TPA metagenomics assembly of the PRJNA485056 data set...
GAACGTCGAGCGGGAACTCAAGGAGAAATACCGTTCGAACAAATGCGTCATCCGTCCGTTCCACCAGTCGGAGAACAAGGTCGCGCGGATTCTCTCAAACAGTACGTGGGTTATGGAACACATCTACTTCCCGGCAAACTGGCGCGACCGCTTCCCGGAGTTTTACGACGCCATGACGCGCTACCAGAAGGAAGGCAAAAACGCTCACGACGACGCGCCGGACGCGGTTACAGGAATCGCCGAAAAGCTCGGTAAAGGCTCAACGTTCAGCTTTGATTAAATTAAAAAGCAGGTATTCAGTATGTTTGAAAATCCAGAGATGAAACGAATAAACCGCCTGATTCTTTCGGGCGGGGGCGGCATGACCGAGAGCAGGTTCTTCGCCGCCGAGATAAAGGACTGGCTCGCCAGCAAGAAGCGCGCGCATCAGATTCTGGGCAGTCGCTACTACGCCGGACAGCACGATATTCTGACGCGTCAGCGGACGATGATCGGCGAGGACGGTCAGCTTCAGACCGTCGACAATCTTCCGAACAACAAGGTCGTCGACAATCAGTTCGCGCTGATGGTCGACCAGAAGACGAACTATCTGCTCGGCAAGCCGTTCACGATCAACTGCCAGAACAAAGCTTACGCCGACGCGCTCGGCGAGATATTCAACAAACGGTTTCACAGGCTTCTCAAGTACGTCTGCGAGGACGCTTTGTGCGGCGGTATCGCGTGGATATTTCCGTACTATGACGGCGGACTGAAGTTCAGGCATTTCCCCGCCGAGGACATTCTGCCGTTCTGGGCGGATGACGATCACACGGTTCTCGACTGCGCCGCGCGGTTCTATAGCGTCGAGGTCTACGACGGACTACAGCGGAAGCTCGTCGATCACGTCGAGCTGTTCAAGCCGGACGGGCTTTACAGATACATCTACCAGAACGATACGCTGATCCCCGACGTTGAGGCGGGCGAGCATGAAAATTACCTCAGCGACGGCGAAAACGGCTTCAACTGGCAACGGATTCCCTTGATTCCCTTCAAGTACAATAAGCAGGAAATCCCGCTGATCTGCCGATGCCGGACGCTTCAGGACGGCATAAACCTGATGCTTTCCGACTACATGAACGGAATGCAGGAGGACGCCCGCAACACTATTCTCGTCCTGAAGAATTACGACGGCGAAAATCTCGGCGAGTTCCGGAAGAACCTGTCGACCTTCGGCGCGGTCAAGGTTCGTGACGACGGCGGGCTTGATACGCTTTCGGTCGAGGTCAACTCGGAAAATTACAAGTCAATTCTCGAACTCATGAAGAAGTCGCTGATCGAGAACGCCCGCGGGTATGACGCGAAGAGCGACAAGCTCGCCGGGAATCCGAATCAAATGAACATTCAGTCGATGTACTCGGATATTGACCTTGACGCGAATGGCATGGAGGTCGAGTTTCAAGCCGCCTTCGAGGAACTTCTGTGGTTCGTCAACGTCCACCTCGCGAACAGCCGGAAGGGCGTTTTCAATGACACGGTGACGATCGTCTTCAACCGCGATATGCTCATCAACGAGACCGAATCAATCGAGAACTGCCAGAAGTCGGTCGGAATCCTGTCGAACGAAACCATCGTCGAACAGCATCCGTGGGTGACCGACGTCGAGACCGAACTTTCGCGGCTCGAAGCCGAGAACGCGCAGGCAGGCGAGTATTCCGGCGATTTCGTAAATCATGAGGAACGCTGAGTACTGGCGCGGGCGCGCTCTGATCCTCGAAGAAGCCGCTCACAAACGCGCCGAGGAGCTGACAGCCGGGCTTGACGAGATATACGACGAGGCAATGCGCGAGACGCTGAAGGAGCTTGAAAGCTGGTATCTGCGACTCGCCAAAAACAACAGCCTGACTCTTGCCGACGCGAAGAAGCTCCTCACGAAGAATGAGCTCGACGAATTCCACTGGGATGTGGAAAAGTACATCAAGGTCGGCGAGGATCACGGGCTTGAACCTGACTGGATGAAAAAGCTCGAAAACGCGTCTGCGAAATTTCATATTTCGCGGCTTGAGGCGGTCGAGGTCAAGATTCAACAGCAGATTGAGCGGCTTCACGCCGGGCAGGTCGGGCGGCTTGACAAGCACCTGCGGCAGGTCGCCGGGGAAACCTACCTCAGAACCGCTTACGAGGTTCAGAAGGGCGTCGGAATCGGCTTCGACATCACCGCGCTCGACGAGAAAAAGCTTGACATGTTCATCTCGAATCCGTGGTCGACCGACGACCGGACCTTCCGCGACAGGTGCTGGACGATGAAGGAGAACCTCGTCGAGGCGGTCAGAAAATCGCTCATAAAAGGTCTCATCCGCGGCGACGCGCCGGGGAAGCTCACGAAGGAGATTCAGAAGGAATTCAACGTCTCGAAGTACAAGGCGGGTCGGCTCGTCAACACCGAGACGGCGTATTTCGCGATGCAGTCGACGAAGCAGTGCTACAAGGACATCAATGTTGATATGGTTGAAATTGTCGGGACGCTCGATTCGCACACCTGCGACCTCTGCGGTAGCTTCGATGGGAAGGTCATCAGAATGACCGACTTCGCGCCGGGCGAGACCGTTCCGCCGTGGCATCCGAACTGCCGATGCACGACCGCGCCCGCGATTCCGGACGAGTATAAGGGGACGCGGCTCGCGAGGGACGCCGAGGGGAAGCAGTATGAAGTGCCGGGGAACATGAGTTTTGACGAGTGGAAAAGTAAATTTTCATCAAATGGGGTTGACAAACCGCAAAAAAGTGATATAATAGAAGAGGAACGAATGAACAGCTCCTCTGACTACGCCGTTCCGAAAGGACTTGTCGATTCGCGGAGCTTCCGTGAAAAGTTCAATCGAATGGATGAAGACGAGGGTGTCTGCCGCGAATATTATCAGGCGGCAAAGGATATGCTCCGGCATCGTTCAGGAACGGACGGCGAAGACCTTTACTTCCGGAATTCGAGACTCGGCAAATGGTACAAGTCGACATCCGGCAAGGAAAAGGGTTCGCCTGAATATACTGATGAGATCGTCAGAGCGATCAGGAACGCCCAAAGCGGCGAACTCGTATCGTTCCACAATCATCCGCAGAGTATGCCGCCGAGCGTGAACGACTTGAACGCGGCTCTCAAAAACGGATACAAGAAGGGCTATATCATATGCCATGACGGAAAGGTATTTGAGTATACCGCGCCGAAGAAGGAAATAGACACGACGCTCTATGACGCTTACATAAAGCACTACAAGAACGCCGGAAAGTCTGAATACGACGCGCAGGTCGACACACTTACCGCTCTGGCTGACGATTTCGGATTTATATTCAAGGAGGTGTGAATGATGGATTTGAGGCGAACTGCCGACGGCTTTGAATATGCTGTCGAGCATGACGATTTCCCGGATGACTGGGCGAAACGCGACGAGAAATACAGCAAATATTCTGATGAAGAACTTGAAGCGATCATCAGGGACAGATTAAAAAAAGCCACCGAGGAAATCAGGAATACCATCGGGATGAAACCGATACGGCAGGCTTGACGAAAAGGAGGCGCAAGTAATGTGCTGCATAGTCGACCCGTATGAGAAGAAGCTCTGGGAAAAGGTCGAGCCGTGGCTCGAAGGCTGTCACCTCAGAGAAGACGCTCCGCAGGACGTCATAGAAGCTGACAAGGAACTCATGCGTCTTGCGTGGGATCTCGAAAGAGGTCAGTAAAACTTAACACTTAAAGCACGGTACAGTCGTATCGTGCTTTTTAACGCTGACTGTCAGCGTTAAGCCCCCCTCCAACGCTGAAACTAAGCGATAAACTAACGCAAACTCAGCATTAACTTGCGTGTAACTTGCTTATAACTTGCGTGTAACTTGCGACTAAAATCAAAACCTTAGCACTATGCGACCCGCTCGCACAGTGCTTTTTTATCGCCGTTTTCGAGCTTATGGGCGGTAAACAGAAAGCGTCGAAGTTTGATTTCGCGGACCTCACCCGCGGTAAAAAAGGTGATCAAAGAAAGGAAGCAACCATGAACAAGGAAGAACTCATCAAACTCGGAATCTCGGAGACTGTCGCGAATCAGATCATGGAGAGCCTGAACGGCTCGTTCGTGCCGAAGTCGCGCTTCAATGAGATAAACACCGAACTCGCGACGGCTCGCAATACCATCAAGGAGCGCGACACACAGCTTGAATCGCTCAAGAAGTCTACTGGAGACATCGACGCGCTCAAGGCTCAGATAACCGCGCTTCAGGGCGAGAACGACAAGCAGAAAAAGGCACACGACGCCGAAATGAAGTCGCTCAGGGTCGGCAATGCCGTCGAGCTTGCGCTGAAGTCGGCGGGCGCGAAGAACAACACCGCGGCGCGCGCGCTGATGGCTGAATTCCTCGCGAAAGCCGAGCTTGCTGACGACGGAAGCGTCAAGGGACTCGACGCCGAGATCAAGCGTCTGGTCGAAGGTGCTGACACCGGATTTCTCTTTGAGAAACCGGGTAAATACGGCATGAATGGCGCGAAGCCCGGCGAGAAGGGCGATAACGGCTCGTCCGGCATGACGCTTGAAAAGCTCCGCGCGATGAGCCCGACCGAACGCTATGAGTTCGCGACCAAGCATCCCGAAGACTACAAAACACTATACGGAGGATAACTATTATGGCAAACACCACTTATTCGAACTTTTTCCTTTCCAACGAGGTCGAGGATCAGTACAACTCGCACCTCGATCTTCAGCAGTTCTGCACCATCGACAACTCCCTGACCGGAACGGCGGGCATGACCCGGAAGATTCACGTCTACAAAGCCACTTCCGGCACTGAGAAGCTCACCAAGGGTCAGGGCAACACCAAGTCGATCGAAGCGTCCTTCACCGAGAAGGAGTACACGATTCTCCTCGCTCAGAACCGCTTCGATTACTACGACGAGGAGGCAATGACCGACCCGATGATCGTCACTACCGGAATGGGCTTTGCCGGAACTGACATCTTCAACACCGAGAACGCCGATATTTACGCCGCTTACAAGTCGGCTAAGATGGCGTTCGTCACTTCTTCGCTCGGCTTCGACGCTTTCGTCGACGCGGCGGCTATGATGAACCTCGAAAACCTCGAGGACGCCGGAATCTTTGGCTTCGTCAACCCCTCCGACATGGCGAAGGTTCGCAAGGCTCTGAAGGACGATCTGAAGTACGTCGAGGCGTTCGCCAAGAACGGTTACGTCGGAACTGTGGGCGGAATCAACATCTACGCCAAGAAGGACGCCGACGTCGGCAAGATCACCATCGCGACCAGGAAGGCGGTCACGCTCTTCAACAAGAAGGGCACTGAGGTCGAGCAGGAGCGCGACGGCAACACCCGAAAGAACTCGATTTTCACCCGAAAGTACTACTTCGCGGCGATGACCAACGAGACGAAGGCGGTCATGATCTTCACCGGAACCGCGGCAGTGTCCGAGGACACTTCGGTCACCGCGGGCAAGGATTACTACGCGAAGTCGGGTCTCGGCTACGTCAAGGTCACCCCCGGCGCGAGCGACGCGCCCAAGACCAAGGGCTGGTACGAGATCACGGTATCGTGATGAACGAGCGGGTAACGGCTCTCCTCGCGGCTTTCGGCTTCGCTGTCCCGCCTGACAATCCGCTGATCGTCTTCCTGATCGCGAACGTCACAGAGAAAATCAAGAACCTCACGAATCTTCCCTCGATTCCGGACGGTCTGACGCAAGCCGCCGTCCGGATGGTCGCGGGTGAGTACCTGAAGCTCAGAAAAGCGTCTGGCGACCTCGACGGCTTCGACTATTCGGCGGCGGTCAAGGCGATTCAGGAGGGCGACACGAACGTGACGTTCGCCGACGGCAATAAGACGCCCGAGGAGCGGTTCGACGAGCTCTGCGCGTGGCTGACGGCTCTTCCGGCAGGCGAGATTTATAAGTACCGGAGGCTCGTATGGTGAGCGTCAGAAACGCATTGTCATCGCTCTGGACGGACAGATGCGCGGTCTATGTGCGAGCCGAAAAGACCGACGAATCGGGGCTGACCGACTTCACCGATACGCTTCTCGTCGAGAATCAGCCCTGCAAGCTGTCTTTCGGGACGCTGACTCAGGCGTCGGGCGATCCGGTCGCTACCGCCGGGCAGGTTGTCAAGCTCTTCCTGACGCCTGACATTGAGATTCCCGCGGGGAGCAGGATTGTCGTGACCAGAAACGGAAATCTGAACCGCGTGTTCGAGTACGTCTCGTCGGGCGAGCCGGGAGTCTTTCACAACCATCAGGAAATCTTTCTCGAAAAGGCGGCGAGGTTCGCGTGAACTGGGGCAAATGCGATTTCGAGGAGCTGAAGCGGCTCGACGAGAAGATTAGAAAGCTCGAAGAGGTCGATTTCGACGAGACCTGCCGGAAGGCGGCGGAAAAGCTCGCGCAGATTCTGCTCGCGAAGGTCGTGAGACGGACTCCGGTCGGAGTTCCGCCGAAATATGAGGGCGGGGACATGACGGTCAAAGTCAAGTCCGAGGTGACAGGCAAAACGCGGACGTTCCTCACGAAAGAGCGCGCCGATTATGAGACGATGATCCTGAACTACTGGAAGGATTATCAGGGCGGAGCATTACGCCGCGCGTGGCAGGTTCTCCCGGTCAGCAAGTCGGGTGAACAGTATATCATTACTGTCGTCAACGACCTCTACTACGCGTCCTACGTCGAGTACGGTCACCGCCAGACTCCCGGGCGGTACGTCCCGGCACTCGGAAAGTCGCTCAAAGCGAGCTGGGTCAAGGGCAAATTCATGCTGACGATCTCGGAAAAGGAACTCATGACGCTCGCGCCGAAGATGCTCGAAGCCGAGCTTGACAAGGCAATCGAGGAGGCATTTGATGTTAAATGACATAATCAAAGGCGTTTCGAAGAAGCTCGCCGGGGAATTCAGATGCCGGGTCTACCAGAACGACGTGAAGCAGGGGCTTAAACTCCCTTGCTTCTTCGTCTCCGTCCTGAAGCCCGACATCTCGCCGCTCGGGCGGAATCGCTTTCAGAGCCGGAATTCGCTCGACGTGATGTTCTTCCCCGAGGACGAGCGCGACAACGCGATAATGTGCGAGGTCGCGGAGAAGCTCGTCTGGCTCTTAGAGTTCATCACCCTGCCGGATGGCGATCTGCTTCACGGAACTAACAAGAGCTGGCAGATTGAAGGCGGAATCCTGCACTTCTTCGTCGACTTTGACCACACAATCAGACGTGAGGTATCGGACGAGAAGATGAAGGACGCCGACATATCTGTCGGTCGTAAATGAAAGGAATGGTGTTAAATGGCACTCGGAGGCGGTATTTTCACCTCTCAGAACAAGATTCTTCCCGGAACGTACATCAATTTCGTTTCGGCAAAGAAGGCAAGCGCGGCACTCTCTGAGCGCGGCATCGCGACGATTCCGCTCTCGCTCGACTGGGGCGAGGAGCTGAAGATTTTCGCGGTCACTCAGGAGGAGTTCGCGAAGAACAGCCTGAAGATTTTCGGCTATCTCTATCAGGCGGACGAGCTGAAGCCGATCCGCGAGATTTTCCTCCACGCGAGAAAGGTCTATTTCTTCCGCCTGAACAGCTCGGGCGTCAAGGCGGCGAATACCTACGCGACGGCGAAATACTCGGGCGCGCGCGGAAACTCGCTCAAGACGGTCATCACGGCAAACGAGAACTCGACCGAGCAGAAGCCGCTCTTCGACGTATCGACCTATCTCGGAACGACTCTCGTCGACAGCCAGAAGGCGGTCGCCGCCATGAGCGGTCTGAAGGCGAACGATTTCGTCGAGTGGAAGTCTTCGGCAACCCTCGCCGCGACCGCCGGAACGCCCTTCACAGGCGGCACAGACGGTACTGTGGGCGACACGGCGTATCAGACCTATCTCGATCAGGCGGAGTCCTATTCGTTCAACGCGATGGGCTGTACGTCGACCACAGACAGCGTCAAGACGCTTTTCGTGAACTTCGTCAAGCGTATGCGTGATGAGGTAGGCAAGAAATTTCAGGTCGTGTGCTTCTCGAAGCTCGCCGACCATGAGGGCATCGTGAGCGTCAAGAACGGGCTCGCTTCGAACAAGACGTCCGCTGACCTCATTCCGTGGGTAACCGGAGTCGTTGCCGGAACTGCGGTTAATAAGTCGGCTACGAACCTGACCTACGACGGCGAGTACGACGTCGACACGGACTACACGCAGTCGGCGCTTGAAGCCGGAATCAAAGAGGGCTCGTTCATGCTCCACCGCGTCGACGATGACGTCTGCGTGCTGACCGACATCAACAGCTTCGTAAGCTTCACCGACGAGAAGTCAGAGGATTTCGCGTCGAACCAGACTGTCAGAGTCCTCGATCAGATCGCGAACGACATCGCGGTTCTCTTCGGCAAGAAGTACGTCGGAAAGATGCCGAACGACGCCGCGGGCAGGGTATCGCTCTGGAACGATATCGTGACGCATCATCGCCAGCTTGAGTCTGTCCGCGCAATCGAGGATTTCGACCCGCAGAACGTGACGGTCGCTCCGGGCGAGAGCAAGAAGTCGGTCGTTGTGACGAGCCGCGTCACCCCGGTGAACGCTATGGAACAGCTCTACATGACCGTATACGTTGAATAAGGAGGTAAGCAATGAACACCACAATGAACGCGAAAGACGCCGTCTGCGGCAGTCTCGCCGACTGCTACGTGACGATTGACGGCAACCGTTATAATCTCATGTCGATGACCGAGTTCGACTCGTCCTACGCCGTGACGATCACCGACGTGAAGGTTCTCGGCAGAGTCGGACTCGGGCACAAGGCGACCGGAGGTAAAGGCACGTGGAGCGGCAAGGCGCACTACAACACATCGGTCTTCCGCAAGATCGCCGACACCTACCAGAAGACCGGAGTCATGCCGACCTTCGAGATTCAGACCTCGAACGAAGACCCGACCTCGGCGGTCGGTCGGCAGACGATCATTCTCCATGACTGCCTCTGCGAGAAGTTCACGCTCGCGAAGTTTCAGGCGGGCGACGGCATTCTCGAAGAGGACCTTTCGGGGACGTTCGACTTCTGGGATATGCCCGAGGAGTTCACCGAGCTTGCCGGGATGAGATAAAAACAAGGGGCGGATTTCCGTCCCTTTCGATTTTGATTAAGGAGCATTAAAAATGAGTTTAACCGCATTTCTTTCCGAAAACGCGATTCCCGCGGAATCAATAAAGCACGTAGTCTCAAAGCGATTCGTCGCCGACGGCAAGCCGATCGAGTGGACTTTACAGCCGATCTCGGGCGCACACGACGAGGAGCTTCGCCGGAGCTGTACGAAGCGCGTTCAGACTCCCGGCAAGAAGAATCTCTATCAGAATGAGGTCGACTACAATCTCTACCTCGCGAAGCTCGCCGCCGCCTGCATCGTCTACCCGAACCTGAGTGACGCCGAGCTTCAGAACAGCTATCACGTGAAGTGTGCCGAAGACCTCTTAAAAACCATGCTGACTCCCGGCGAATACGTCGACTGCATAGCAAAGGTTCAGGAGATATGCGGCTTCGACACGCTTCTCGACGACGAGGTTGAAGCCGCAAAAAACTCATAAAGGAAGACGACAGTGAAGCGAACATCGCTTACTATTGTCTTCACGAACTGCACATTCTGCCGCACGAATTCCTGTCGCTTCCGAGGCGCGAGCGGGCGTTCATTATCGCCGCGATCAACGTCCGGGTTGAGGCGGAGAAGGAGAAGCGGCAGGAGCTTGAACGAAAACGATAAAGGGGGCTTGAAACATGGCGACCATAAAAACGGCAATCGCGCTCTATGACGGCGTGACAAGCCCGCTTAAGAGCATTCATCACGCGCTGGAGCTTGTCCTGAACACTTTCGAGTCGATGCAGGACGCTTCTAAGAAGGCGGTCGACGTCGCGGCGATCAAGGCGGCGCGCGAGGAGCTGGCGAAAGCCGGAACTGCCTTCGACGCCATCGGGAAATCAATCCGCGACGCCGACACGGCACAGCAGAAGCTCAACGCGGACCTTGAGCGCGGAACTCTCAGCGCGGCTTCGATGGGCGACCGGATTCGGAGCTTCATTTCGATCTACGCGATAGCCCGGGGAGTCAGCGGACTTTTCGGCTTCGCGAAGAACGCGCTCACCGAGTTCGACAACGGCTCGCGGAGCGACACACAGCTGCGCGCGGTTATCGCGAATTCCGGCGGCGGCGCGAACACATATTCAGCACTGCAATCGACCGCCTCGGGCATCGAGTCGCGCGGCATCTACGACGAGGGCAATATGCTCGCCGGAGCGGCTGAACTCGCGACCTACATCTCCGACCCGGCGGCGATAAGCTCGATGATGGGAACGCTCTCGAACTACGCCATAGGCATGACAGGCGGAGGAGCGCTCGACGACTCGCAGATGGTCGACCTCGCGACACAGCTCGGCAAGGCTCTGAACGGAACTTATGACGGACTCGCGAAAAAGGGCTTCACATTGACCGACGTTCAGAAGGAAATCATCGAAAACGGCACGGATATGCAGAAGGCACTCGTCCTCGACGAAATCATAAACGAGTCGTGGGAAGGTCTCTACGACACGATGAGCAATACCCCGGAGGGGCGGATAATCCGGCTTCAGAACCGCTTTAACGCGCTGATGGACAGTGTCGGAAAACAGCTCTACCCGGTCGTTTTGCGGATCGTCGAGTACATCGAATCACACTGGGCGCAGATCGAAAGCGTGATGAACAGCGCGGCAAACGGTACGGCGTTCTTGATCGGCGTCCTCGGTGGACTCTTGCAGATCGCGTCGGTGCTGCTCGACATCGGAAACGCGATTGCCGCGAACTGGGATTTCATCGCGCCGATACTGTTCAGCGTTGCCGCGGCTGTGGTGGCGTATCAGGTCGCGACGAAGGCGGCGGCGGTCGCGCAGTTCATTCTCAACGGCGCGCTTCTCGCCTGCCCGATGACGTGGATTGTCGTCGCGATACTCGCGGTCATCACCGCTGTCATTCTGGTTGTCAAGCTGATAAATCAGGTCGCGGGCACGTCGATCTCGGCGACCGGAGTCATCTTCGGCGCGGTCTCGGCACTGTGCGCGGCGGTCGTGAATATCGTCATCGGGCTTCTGAACGGGCTTTTGCAGATGGTATGGACGATATTCGTTGAGCCGCTTATTCCGATCATCGAATTCATTCTGAACGTCTGCAAGGGCGGTTTCGACAGCTTCGGAGACGGAGTGAAAAATCTGCTCGGCAACATCATAAGCTGGTTTCTCTCGCTCGGCAAGGTCGTCACAAAGATAATCGACGCGATATTCGGCACTGACTGGACGAGCGGGCTTTCCGACCTACAGGACAATGTCCTCGCGTGGGGCAAGAACGACAAGGCGATAACCCTCAGCCGCGAAGCCCCGACGATCAACTACCGCATGACCTATTCCGGCGCGTGGGACGCCGGGTACAGCTTCGGTCAGAACCTCGAAAACGGCTTCGGTTTCGGCGATACGCTTGACTTCGAGCGCGACATGGAAGGCATCTGGAACAACACCGGGGACATCGCCGAAAGCACAGCCGCGACGGCTGACGCGCTCGACATCTCCTCCGAGGACCTGAAATACCTCCGCGACATAGCCGAGCGCGAGGTCATCAACCGCTTCACGACGGCTGAAATCCGCATCGAACAGCACAACGAAAACCACATCTCAAGTGACATGGACGTCGACGGAATCATGAACGCGTGGGCGGACAGCTTCGCCGAGCGGCTTGACATTTCGGCTGAGGGGGTGCATAACTGATGTACTCGATGTACTTCGGAGACGAGCGCGTCCCGGTCGTCCCCGAGAAGATCACAATAAAGATTAAAAACCAGAACAAGACGCTGAATCTGATAAGCGGCGTCGAGATAAACACTCTGCGCGACGCAGGACTGTCTGAGGTCTCGTTCGACCTCCTCCTGCCGCAGGCGAGCTATAATTTCGCGCCGGATTCCAGAGCGGCGGATTACTACCTCGGGCTTTTCGAGAAGCTGAAGACCGGCAAGAAGTCGTTTCAGTGGATCGTCAACCGACAGCTCCCGAACGGCTCGCCGCTCTTCTTCACGAACCTGACCGTCTCGCTCGAAGACTACCAGATCATCGAGGACGCGGGCGAGGGCTTCGACGTCAAGGTCAGAATCTCGCTGAAGCAGTTCCGCGCCTACGGCACGAAGAAGGTCGCGATAAACTCCGACAGTTCGGCGAGCGTCACTGAATCCGACCGCGATTCGTCGACCGCGCCGGAGGTCACGAGCTACACGGTGAAGGCGGGCGACTGTCTCTGGAACATCGCGAAGAAGTACCTCGGTGACGGCTCGCGCTACACCGAGATCGCCGGGCTGAACAAAGACAAGATAAAGACGCCGAACCTGATTCTCCCCGGTCAGGTTCTGACGCTTCCGGCGAGGTGAGTATGGAGACTGAACTTATCATCCAACACGGCGGCGGAATCTATCTCCCGACCGTTCAGGACGGCGTGAAACTCACGACCGAGCGCAGGAACACTCCCGGAAAGCTGACCTTCAAGGTTCTGAACGACGATGTACTCGACTTCACCGAGGGCGACCCGGTGCGCTTTTCGGTCGGCGGGACGAAAATGTTCTACGGCTTCGTCTTCACGAAGAGCCGGAGCGGCGACGGCGCGATAAGCGTCACGGCGTATGACCAGCTGCGGTATCTCAAGAACAAGGACACGTTCACGGCGGAGGGCTTGAAGGCGTCCGAGCTTACAAAGCGGCTCGCGAAGGATTTCAACCTGAACACCGGGACGATTGAGGACACCGGGTATTCAATCGGCGCGATAGTCGAGGAGAATCAGACGCTCTTCGACATGATAGAAAACGCGCTCGACGAGACGCTTCTGAACACCGGAAAGCTCTTCGTCCTCTACGACGACTGCGGCGAGCTGACGCTTAAAAACATCGCGTCGATGAAGCTCGATCTGCTGATTGACGCCGAGACCGCCGGGGATTTCAGCTACTCGTCGTCGATTGACTCGCAGACCTACAACAAGATTAAACTGAGCTACAACAACGACAAGACCGGAAAGCGCGAGATTTTCGCCGCCAAGGACAGCGCGAACATAAGTCAGTTCGGCGTCCTCCAGTACTTCGGGGAGGTAAAGACTCAGACCGGAGCGGCGGCGAAGGCTGAATCGCTTCTGCGTCTCTACGACCGCAGAACCCGCTCGCTGACAGTCAAGAACGCGTTCGGAGACCCGCGCGTCCGCGCCGGATGCCAGATCGCGGTGAATCTGAATCTCGGCGACATCATCGTAAAGAATTTCATGGTCGTCGAGCAGGTCACGCACAGCTTTTCGGGCGGACTCCACACGATGGACATGACACTGATCGGAGGTGATTTCGTTGCCTGACATAGTCGGGATAGTCAAGAGAGCCGCCATCGAGGCGGTCGAGGCTTCAAAGCCCGTGAATCTCCTCTTCGGAACGGTCGCGTCGGTCGCTCCGCTGACGATTCAGGTCGACCAGAAGACGATTCTGACGGCGGCAATGCTCGTTCTTTGCGTGAGTGTGGTCGACCACTGGGAGGACGTCACGGTGAGTCTCGCGGACGAGAACAACGTCAAGGTCACGGGGCGGAAGAAGGTAAAGATTCACGGCGGACTTACCCCTGGCGAGACGGTTCTGCTCGCGCGTATGCAGGGCGGGAAGAAATTCGCCGTCATCGACCGGATAAAGCCCGCAGTCAACCTTTCGGGAGAGTGGATAGAATGATACCAAAAACACAAAGCGACATTAAGAACGGCTTCGAGTTCGTCACACAGCCCGATCTGACCTTCCGCCTCGACCCCGAGTCGATGACGATATGGGACAAGATAAGCGGCATAAACGCGCTCAGGCAGGCGGTTTACCTCGCGCTGAACATCGAGCGTTACGACTGGCTTATCTACTCGTGGAACTACGGCGTCGAGCTTCGCGACCTCATCGGCAAGCCGACCGACTACTGCGTCCCCGAGATCGAGCGCAGAGTCCGAGAAGCCCTGACCCGGGACGACCGGATAACAACCGTCGACAATTTCGAGTTCGAGGTCGGGCGCGGAAAGATCGACGTGACCTTCAGAGTCACGAGTATTTTCGGCAGCTTCACAGCCGGAAAGGAAGTGAGCGTTTGAACACATACGAAAACATCCTCGCGCGGATGCTCGCCGAGGCTCTCAAAGCGAACAGCAGGCTTGACACGCGCGAAGGCTCATTGGTCTGGCTCGGGTCAGCCCCCGCGGCGGTCGAGCTTCAGAACCTCTATATCGCGCTCCAGAGCGTGCTTGACAACACCTTCGCCGACACGGCGAGCCGGGATTATCTGATACTCAGAGCGAAGGAGCGCGGAATCTCGCCGCTCCCGGCGACCCCGGCAGTGCTTGAAATGGAGGCGACACCAAAGACCCTCGACATTCCGCTCGGCACGCGCTTTTCGATCGGCAGTCTGAACTACTCGGTCACGAAAAACGCGGGCGGCGGGAAGTTCGAACTGACCTGCGAGACGGCGGGCGAAGCCGGAAACGACTACTCCGGCGACATAATCCCGATCGAGTACGTCGCGGGGCTTGAAGCCTGCAAAGTAACCGCGCTTCTCGTCCCGGGCGAGGACGAGGAGGACACCGAGATATTCCGCAAACGCTACCTCGACAGCCTGAACAGTCAGGCGTTCGGAGGCAACCGCGCGGATTATCTCGAAAAGATCAACGCGATTCCGGGAGTCGGCGGAGTAAAGGTCTATCGCGTCTGGAACGACGACATAAAGCCGTCGACGCTCGTCCCGCCGACCGGAACGACCGAGTGGATAGCCGGGCTCACAGGCGTCAGCGCGGACATCAAGTCGTGGCTGACCGCCGTGAACACCGCCGGAGCGAACAACAAGCTGACGGTCGGTGGAACTGTCCGGGTCGTGATCATCGACTCGACCTTCGGCGTACCGTCGTCGACGCTCGTCGGGCAGGTTCAGACCGCGGTCGACCCGACACAGAACAGCGGCGAGGGCTACGGACTCGCGCCGATCGGACACGTCGTAAAGGTCGAGGGCGTCGGCTCGGAGGCAATTTCGCTGAGCTTCACGCTGACTTTCCAGTCCGGCTGGACGTGGAACGATGTGAAGGATTATGTCGAAGCGACGGTGAACGGCTATTTTGGCGAGCTCGCGAAGACGTGGGCTGACAGCGGCGAACCGCTCGTCGTGCGCGTCAGCCAGATCGAGAGCCGGATTCTCGGAGTCGCCGGAGTCCTCGACATTTCGGAAACGAAGATAAACGGCAAGGCGGCGAATCACACGCTCGCGGCTGACAAAATCCCGGTTCTCGGGACGATCACGGAGGGTAGCTGATGGAGCGGAGGATAATCGACTATCTGCCCGATGTGGTGCGCGGCTACGACGAATTCGCCGGAATCGCCGCCGGACAGCAGGCAGAATTCGAAAAGGCGTGGGATAAAGCCGATTCACTGCTCGCCGACCAGTTCATTCTGACCGCCGGAGAAAGCGGAATTTCACGCTGGGAGAAGATTTTAGGTATCGCGCCGAAGGGAACGGACACGCTCGACGACCGGAGATTCCGTGTACTGACGCGCCTGGGCGAGGAACTGCCGTACACTCTGCCGAAGCTGTGTGAGATGCTGTCGAACCTCTGCGGCGGGAAATTCACTGCGGAACTCACTGACTACACGCTGTCGGTGAAGCTCGGACTCTCGGCAAAGAGCAACTATTCGGACGTCGTGACGCTCCTCGACCGGGTGATTCCGGCGAACATTCTCGCCGAGGTTTCGCTTCTCTACAACAAATACAGTATGCTTCACCCCTACACGCACGCGCAGCTTAAACTGCACACGCACGAGGGATTACGAACCGAGGAGGTGTTCCAGAGTGGCGAATAAGACCACAAATTTTAATCTGACAAAGCCGTTGGCGGAGGAGTTCTACAACGTCGAGGACCAGAACGGCAACATGGACATCATCGACGCCGAGCTGAAGAAAAACGCCGACAGCATCGCGAAGATGAAGTCGGCGTCGGCTGTCGTGACGACGACCGGAACAGGCGCGGCGTATCTGGCAGCGGTCGACGGAATCACGGAGCTTTCGGTCGGGCTGACGCTGACGGTCATCCCGCACACGGCAAGCACTTCGACCGCGCCGACGCTGAATCTGAACTCGCTCGGCGCGAAGACGATAAAGCAGAAGCTGTCGGGCAGTACCGGAGGCGTCACGGCGGGAAATTCCGCCGGATGGATAACGGCTGACAAGCCGCTGACGGTGCGCTACGACGGCACGCAGTGGGTCGCCGACCTCACGCGGCAGAACGCGGCGGAGCTTTCGGGCACAGTGCCGATAAATCACGGCGGGACAGGCTCGACGACGGCACAGGGAGCGCGGGAACAGCTCGGCGCGGAGGGCAAGCACGCCGCGAAAACGGCAACCCTTACCGCCGCCGGCTGGTCGGACAAGTCGCAGACCGTCACCATCGAAAGCGTGACGGCGAGCAATACCGTATTCGTCGCGCCGGATTCGGCTTCGCAGGAAGTCTGGGGCAAGGCGGGGATTGTCTGCACGGCGCAGGCGGCGGGGAGTCTGACGTTCACGTGCAAGAACGCGCCGACGGCGGCGGTCACGGCGAATATTGTTATTTTGGGAGGTTAAAGATGATCATCAATCAGGTTGGCGGCGGCAGTGCCGCGGAGAAGGTGCTGAAGACCGAGATTTTCACGCAGTCGGGCACATGGACCTGCCCGGCGGGGGTGGAGAAGGTGCTTGTAAGGCTGTTCGGCGGGGGAGGCGGTGGTGCTGCCACCAGTGGCGCAGGCGGTGGTGGTGGCTACATGGGCTACTCCGAACTCGACGTGACACCCGGCACATCATATCCGGTAACTATTGGCGCAGGCGGTATAGGTGGCGGCAGGAACAGTAGCGGAAGTGCCGCCGGTGCTGGCGGAGCGACATCGTTTGGCACGCTGCTGTCAGCCAATGGGGGAACAGGCGCTGGCAGTAATGCAGCAGGTACTGGAGGTTCAGGCGGTGGTGGTGGAACAATAAAAGCTCAGTCAGGCGGAGCTGGTGCTCAATTCGGCGGCGGAGGCGGCAGCTATAGCGCTGGTGGTAAAGGCGGAACTTATGGAGGCGGAGGCGGTGGTGGCTATAGCTATAATACAGGGATAAAAGGTGGAGCCGGTGGCACATATGGTGGTGGCGGCGGAGGTACATGGGGTGCATCTGGCGGCGCAAAAGGAACTTACGGCGGAGCTGGTGGTGCGGGAGGATTACCCAATGCTCACACAGATGGTAATTCTGGCAATGCCGGAACAAACACAATCGGGAAACGTATAGAGTTCGAAGGAAGTGGTGTCGGCGGAACAGCCTACGGCTATGGCGGAGGCGGTGGCGGCGGCTACGGCGGCAATGGCGGTTCGTCTGGGGACAGCAACCAGTCAGGTTGGGCTGGCGGCGGTGGCGGTGGCTACGGCGGAAACGGCGGTACCGGCTACAGGAGTGGCGGCGGCGGAGGAGGCTATGGTGCACGAGGCGGAGACGGATCGGCAGGATTTATGAGTGATTCCGGCGGAGGCGGAGGCGGTGGCGGCTACGGTGGCGGAAGTGGCGGAAATGGCGGCTCAGCCGGCGGAGGCGGCGGTGGCGGCTATGGTCCTGGTGGTAAAGGTGCTTCCGGCGGAACAAGCAGTGATGAAATTTATGATGTCGCAGGATCAGGCAGTTACGGCGGAGGCGGCGGAGGCGGCGCAACATACGGCACAGAGTATGGCGGCAACGGCGGTTCCGGCATCTGCATCATCCAGTATTACGTCGAAAAATCCGCATAACCGAAAGGAGACAACACCATGAAAATATTCCAGATTCTCGATGGCATCTGCTACTACGACGCGACTGCCGTTCACCCGACACTCGCCGACACCATCGGCAAATACCCGCCCGACGTGATTTTCGTCGAAGCTCCGGACTACGTCTTCGAGAACTGGGGCTTTGATTCAACGAAGTCCGGCGACGAACGCTTCATTAAGCCGACGCCGCCGGAAGGCTGGTACTACGACGACGCGACCGGAAGTTTCAAGCCGATCAACCCGCCCGAACCGAAGCCCAAGCCCGAGACAGCCGCGAGCGTCATCGCAGACGCGACGGCGGCATATGAGGAAGGAGTAAACGAGGCATGACCAAAGCAGAAATCCTCGCCCTGATGAAGGAAAAGGGCAAAGCCGACGCGCTCGATCTGCGTTCCCGCGCGAAGGACCTCGACGGCACAGCGATTATCGCCGAAGAATCGAAAATCCCGCGGTTCGACCCGAACAAGGACTATAGCAGCTGGGCGGTCGGCTCGCCGGTATATGAAATTGTAGACGGCGAGCGGCAGGTCTTCGGACTCATACAGCCGCACAACGCCTCGTACTATCCCGGCAGTACACCATCAAACACCCGCGCACTCTGGTCGCTGAAGCACACCAAGGACGCCGCGAAGGCGAAGCCGTGGGTCGCGCCGCTCGGTACGTCGGGAATGTACATGACCGATGAGGTCTGCAAATCCGACTCGAAAATCTGGCGGTCGAAGCAGGACAGCAACCCTTACGAACCCGGCGCGACCGGGACTGAATCATTCTGGGAGGTGATCGCATGACGTGGGAGATGCTCTCGGCGCTGATTGTCATCGTCGGAACGCTGGTCTCGCTAGGGACAGTCCTCGCGAAGTTAATCCGCGTCCTGACCCGGCTTGACGACACGGTAAAACAGCTCCGCGCCGACCTCGACCGCCAACGCGTGGAGAACCGCGAGTCGCACAAACGCATCTACGACCGCCTTGACGACCACGAACACCGGATCATCGAGCTCGAAAGGAACGGACAATGAACGGAATCGACGTCTACACCGGGCAGGGAATCATCGACTGGCGATGTGTCGCGCTGACTCAGGGTTTCGCGATGATAAAGGCAAGTCAGGGGCGCGGCGAGACCAAAGCGACCGAGCATCTGCGGATTTTCACCGACTCGAAATTCGTCCGGAACATCACCGAAGCGTCGAAGACGAAAATGAAGCTCGGCGTCTGGCACTGGATGACCGCGCGGTCAGTCGCCGAGGCGAACTACGAAGCCGATTATTTCATCGAAACGATTTCGCCGTACCGGGACAGGATTTCGCTCTGGGCGGCGGCTGACGTCGAAAGTGACCGCTATCTCGGTGACCTCGGAAAGTCTGACCTGACCGCCATCACGCGAGCGTTCCTCGACCGCGTTCAACTTGCCGGATTTCGGTCGATGCTTTACACAAATCCGAACTTCTTAAAGTATCGGTTCGTGAAGAACGCCTTCGCGGACACCGACATCTGGCTCGCGCATTACGGCGTGTCGAAGCCGATGCAAGTCCCGAACCTAAAAATCTGGCAGCACTCCGCCGGGCGCGTATATGGCATCAGCACCGACGTCGACATCGACATCGGCTACTTTGGCGGCACGCCGTACTCAGTCGGCGAGAAGTACACAATCCGCGCCTGTGATAGGTACAGCAACGGCAAGGCGATTCCGGCGCGGCTGATCGGCAAGACATATACGATCTCGTCGGTCAAGCCGGATCGGATTCTCCTGCGCGAGATTCTGAGCTGGGTGAAGATATGAGATATCTGAAGCGGCTGATAATCGCCGTCCTCGTGTACATCGCCGTGTACCTGCCGTTCGTCGCGATTCTTCAAGCGGTCTGCGGCGGGGACTACACGGCGGCTTACAGCGTCGGCGGCATTGTGGGCGCGGTCGAGCTGGCACTCGGCAGCATCATTAAAATAACCGAAAACCGGGAGGTAAAGAAAAATGGATATATCGAAAGTAATTCCGTGGGTGATTCTTGCGCTGGCTGTGATCGCGGCGGCGGTGGCGTTTGTGGTGACGCTGATTCAGGCGTCCCCGGCACGGCGGAAGGAGATACTCAACTCGGTGCTGATGTCACTCGCGGTCGAAGCTGAACGGCTCTACGGCGCGAAAACCGGACAGCTCAAGAAGCAGCAGGTCATCGCGTGGCTGTACGCCAGATACAAGTGGCTGACGTGGCTGATCTCCGAGGAGTCGTTGTCACGGCTCATTGATGAGGTTGTGGCGAGAATGAATGAGTGGATGAAGAGCAATCCCGTCGGCGCGGAGAATGCGCTGAAATAAACAAAAAACCGAGGCTTTAGCCTCGGTTTTTCTTATTTTGCGGTAAACGGAACGCTATAAACAAGATATAGTGTTCGCGTAGCGCTGATGTGGTGACCCTTATCTTCCATCAGGCGAACTCCGTCGCCTGACTCGCCGTCAACCTCATCGAGCGTCATATTGACCTCGCCGGTCTGCTCGCCGATCGGGTCGAAGACTATCTTCAGCCTGTCGTCGTAGACATACGCGCGCACGAGGAAGGTCTGGAAGAGCTTCATTCGGTACTTTCTGTCCCTGACCTCGCCGCCGCGGTAGCTCTTTAAGTACCCCACGACCTGATCCCGGCTGACGTTAAGCTGGCTCGCCGTCAGCTCCTCGAGACGTTCGGTTATCTCCTTGCTCTCCGCCTCGAGCGCGAGCAGACGGTCCTTTGTCGTGTCGGTGAATATCCCCGCCTCGATCGCGTTCATGATGTTGTCGATAGCTTTTTTGTTATCGGCTTTCGCCGCCTCGAGCGCCTTGATCTCCGGGTTATTCTTGTGCTTCTGCTGGAAGTCGATTATCTCGTCGGCGATCTGGTCGACGACCGCGTCGTCCATGATCTTCGCGAGCAGTGCCGACGCGACCGCTATTTCGGTCTGGTCGCGTCCGACCGACGCCTTTTTGCATCCACTCCCGGTACGGCGTCCCGAGCAGGCGTAATAATTATAGACCGTGCCCGACTTGCCTGTGCCGGACATTCCGATCATCATTTCCCCGCATTCGCCGCAGTAGAGCTTGCCTGTGAGCTGATAATCGGCTTCGGGGTTCTTTTTCTTTTTGGCTGACATTGCGATCATTGCCTCCTTAAAAAGCTTATCGTCGATGATCCGCGGCATCCCGCTGGGGACTCGGACGCCGTCGAAGATGTAGATTCCGAGGTAGCGTTCGTTCCCGAGAATGCCCTGAAAGCTGTTCTTGCCCCACTCGTGACCGAGCCGGGTCTTCAGGTGGCGGGCGTTGAGGTCGCGCATAATCGAGACGTTGGACTCGCCCGCCGCGGTGCGCGTGTATATCTCGCGGACGATGGCGGCGGCTGTCTCGTCGATCTCGAACCGTCCGTCGACGCCCGATCTGTAGCCGTATGGAGCAGGACCGTTCGCCTTGCACTGGCGGGCGTTGTCGGCTTGCGTGCGCTTGATGTCCTCGCCTAAGTTCTCGGAATAGAACTGGTTGACGCTCATCATCGTTCTGAGGGCGAACCGACCGGCGGCTGTGTTGCCGAACTCCTCTTTGGCGTACAGGACGGTGACGCCGCTTTTGTTCATCTCGACCTCGAAGGTGAGGGCGTTCAACATGTTGCGCGCGATCCGGCTCGATTTGTAGGCTATGACGACCTCGAACGCCTTTTTCGCGGCGTCGCGGCGAAGACGCTGGAACTGCGGGCGTCGGTCAGAGCGACCGCTGACAGCCGCGTCGGCGTAGACGTCGACAACGGTTAGGTCGTTGGCTTTGGCGAAGGCTTGACATTCGGCGACCTGCTGCTCGATCGACTCCTCGCGCTGGTTGTGGGAGGAGAAGCGGGCGTAGATCACGGCTTTTGGCATGTGGGACTCCTTTCTGTGGTGGTTGCATTTTTTGCAACGACCACTTTTTCAGTTATTAGAGAATTTCTAAGTAGGTGACCATTTTGCGGACGTCGGGCATGATGGTTACGCGACGGTCGAGTCGTCCTCTTCCTCATCGTCGTCCGACTCGGTCACGTCCTCATAGTTCGCGCCGCCTGAAATCGACTGCCGATACTCCTCAGCCGCCATCGTGCGGCGGAACTCTGACGTCGGCGAAATCTCGCGCGTCAGGGCTTCAAGCTCGTCAAGCGACACACTGAAAAACTCTTTGCGCATATTGACCTTATTGACGCGCTTCTCATTCAGACGCTTATGTAATTCGTTTTCAAGTCCGACGGCGTCGTCCGAGAAGATAAAGCTGTGGACGTCGAAACCGAACGGAACGGACGCGCTTCCGAGTTCGTCGACGCGCTCCTGCGGGTCAAGCCGTCTCGTCATGCCGATCTTGAATACGTTCTCGCCGAACGAGCCGAGATTGCTGATGATATAGACATTGCCTGCCTTGCCGTTCTGGAGGTTGACGATATTCTCCTTCTTGACGGTGACGTTCGAAAGCTGGGCTTCGAGTTCGAGAAGACGCTTGCGAAGCTCGTCGGCTTCCGAGCCTTCGGCGGTACTGAGCTTTGTGTTGACGTCATTGATCTGATTCTTGAATTTCTGCTCTTCCTGCTCAACCTTCTTACGTTCAGCTTCGAGGGCTTTGCGCTCCTCGGCTTCCTGACGCATCTGCTCGCGGATGGCGAGCTGTTCCTGACGTGCCTGTTCCTTGCGGACATAGTAGTCGTATTCGATCTTGACAGATGTGATGAAGAGATATTCGATCTCGCCGATGAATTTGAGCATTGTCGGCGCGATACTCTGATTGCCTTCACAGGCTATCTGAAGGTATTTCGCGGTCATTACCTTTACGTTGTCGATGCCCTGATCAAGCTTCTGGTATTTGAGATCATAGAGGATATTTTGCAATTCGGCACGGAGAGCAATGACCATCAGCGAGTAGATTGCCTGATTCGATTTCGTGGTGTAGCGTCCTCTGTAGGCTTCGGTCACTTCGTCGATACGCTTGTCATTTGCGCGGAACTCCTTCTGGAGGTCGCGAACGTCCATGCTGTGAATCTTCATTTCAACCGAAGGACAGAGTGAGGTGATCTCCTCGGCGGTGAAATTCGGAATGGTGAAATATTTGTCCGGAATCTCGTCGCGCTTTTTCAGCATTGAAGCGAAGGCGTTGCAAAGCTCGATGAGTTTCGCGGCTTTGTTTGATGCGGTCTTTGCTCGTTTGTCAGCTTTCGCGGCTTCTGCGTAGAGATTATCTATCTCGCCTTGAATTTTCGCCCTTGATTCGACGGCGTCAGCGATCTCAGTTGAAATACCAGCAAGCTTTTTCTGCGCTGTTTCGTAGTCTTCAAAACCGCTCTCGGTATATTTTTTCTGCATCTCGTTGAGTTTCGATTCAAGCGTAAAAACGCTGTCAATATACTTCTTGCGGTCCTGCTCACGTTCCGCATCAAGTTCAGCCTGTTTCTCGGCGAATTTTTTTTCGGTTTCTTCCCTCGCTTCAATGAGCTTATTCATCTTTAGGGCGGAGATGCCTTGAAACAGTAAGATGAGTCCGATAGACCAGACGACGATAAACGGAATGAGAATCGGTGTGATCTTCTCGATCACAAATCCGGCAATAATCATCAGCGCGCCGAAGAAAGCGAACGTGCCTCCGATGATGAAATAGTTTTCGACGCTTCTTTTCTTCATGTAGTCATGTCCTCCAATATTTATTATAGTCCCTCAACCCTGAGCCGTGCTATTTTCTCGTCGACTCCGAACATCTTGCCGAGCTGTTCATACGTGAAGTGTCTGTACTCGTCAAGGTCATCATTGCTGATAAGCAGACAGGACGCGAAGTAAGTCGCTTCCTTTTCATATCGGCTGATCGGATACAAGGTATGATTCCGGAGAAAATGCGTGTTGTTGTCCGGATGCAGAATGGCGTGTCCGAGTTCGTGGGCGCACACAAATCTCTGCTCCCGGCGCGTAAGCTGTGAGTTGATATGTATGAATTTCTGCCTGTATGCTGTATTATAGAATCCGTTTATCTGATATAGCGGCTCAAAGGTGACGATGATTCCGAGTGAGCGCGCTATACAGCACGGGTCACGGCTGTATTCGTCAGCGAGCTTCGCGGCGATGCCGGAGATTGCATCAGCCTTCATTATTTGAATCCTTCCGGTATTTTTTCGGTGTGTATTTTTGCTTCGCGATCAGCTTGCCCATTCTTATTGAGTTTTCGATAGACTTGATCAGCGCGTCGCGCGTCTCGTCGTCGAGTTCAAGCGGCTCACCGTCGAACATTAACGCTTCCCCAGACGAACCGAGGTCTTCGAGGACGGCGTTCAGTCGCTTTGAAATGTCAATCTCGTCCCGCGCTGTGATTGTCGGGGCAAAATCTCCTTCGTTCTGCGAGGGGGATTTTTTTGCTTTTGGCGTGTCGGTGCGTTCGAGAAGATAGTCGACCGTAACATTGAAATACTTGGCAATCGCCGAAAGCGTTTCGGTATCCGGGTCACGTCTCCCGCATTCATACGCGCTGAGTGTATTCTGCGCTATGTTCAGAATCTTGCCGAGTTCTGTCTGAGACAGCCCATGTTGCTTTCTTAATTCTTTAATCCTTTCCATGACACAACTCCCTTTCTGTAATCATAATATCACAAATTGGGCTAAAAGTCAAGGGGACGAAAAAAATATTTTGAAAATATCTCAAAAAGGGCTTGACAAATAGCACGTAATGTGCTATAATCTTAATCAAGCAAGAGAAAATCTTGAAAATATCCGAAAAGGAGATAAAAAGCAAAATGCGCAACTGGCTTACAGCACTTCGCAAAACCCGCGGAATGACGCAGGCGAAACTTGCCAAAGCCGCCGGGATTTCGCAGAACTACCTCAGCGCGATTGAAGTCGGGCAACGGAATGTTCCGGTTTCGACAGCGAAGCGGATCGCGTCCGCGCTCGGCTTCGACTGGCAGAGATTTTATGAAGACGAAAACGAAAAGGAGAAATTAAAATGACCGAAACAATCATCCGGGTTTACACCGGAATCGTCAAGACAATCAGAAAGCCCGACTGGAAAACCAGACAGACCGGCTACTACGAACTCGCCTACAAGGAGTTCGACGCGGAGACCGGCGAGCTGATCGGCGAAGGAACGGCAGACTTCACCGGCGAAAGAATGTGCGAAGAACTCAGGCAGTATGAAATCCTGCTCCGCGACGACGTGAGGAACGGCATAGACGAGCCTCACAGGTGGATATACGTTAGTAAGAATCAGGTCTACCCCGCAATCGCGGCTCGGTTCGTGTACGGCGAAGAAGTTTTAAGAGTCAAAAGAATACATTAAGAGGAGATAAAGAAAATGACCATCAAAGAATTCACCGAGCGCACGGGTTTCTACCCGACCTACGAGCACTACAAGTTCATCGAGAAGTCCTATATGAACTTCAACGGCGACAAGGATGTCTTCTGCAAGGCGTACAAAGCCAACGAGAACGGGCTCGCCGAGAAGATCACCCGCGAAGTTGAACGCTTCGTTGAAGAGCAGACCGAACTCGGAATGCACGAACACGACGCGATGGAAGAGCGCATCGCGCGGCAGGCGGGCATCATAAACAATCTTCAGGCACAGCTGGATGCCGAACTCGAATGGACGCCCTGCAAGGACGCCGGGACGCGGATGACTCAGCGCGACTACGTGAAGCTCCGCGAGGACAGGTTCACGAAGACGATGACCGACGAGGAAGCCGCGGACTTCATTGCCGAGAAACTGGGATTCAACGCCGCGCGGGTTAAGATCATCCGCAAGGCTGAGACCTACGAGGTCAACAAGCACCACAGGATGAGAGTCGCGGAGACCTACGACCGCGAGCCGCTGTACGAGTCCACCGACTGGAACTACGTCAGATTCGATGTGTACAGCATGGCGTATGAGTACATCAACGGACAGCTCACGCTTTATAGCAGATAAGGAGAAATCGAAATGAAAACGATAATCAAAAAGCTGACCCTCGTGGGCGAGCGTTTCGCCCTCGTTCAGGAAACAAAGTGGGGCAAGGATCATCAGTACGGGACGATCCCGTACTCCGAGATCGACGAGCGCGGAAATCTGCGGCGCGAGCTGAACGGCTTCGAGATGTGCGTCGCCGCGACTTCTCAGAAGGCAATCGAGAGCCGCCGCGACTCTCTGATCGTCCGCAAGTGGTGCGACGAGCACCCCGACGCGACCGAGGAAGAGAAGACGGCGGCAGCCTTGAAGATCGTCGGGATTAAATTCTGAGAACGCAGAGTGAGGGAGCACTGAGTGCTCCTGTAATGCGGGAACGTCGGTCACAACCCCGACGAATCGCAGATATTTCAAAAAAGGAGAAACCACAATGGAAAACGAAAACAAGATTCAAATCTTCGAGAACTCCGAGTTCGGCAAAGTCCGGACTCTGATGATCGACGGCGAACCGTGGGCGGCGGCAATCGACGTCGCGAAGTCGCTCGGCTACGCGAAGCCCGCGGACGCCATTCGCAAGCACGTCGACGAGATGGACAAAGGGGTCTCTAAGATGGAGACACCCGGCGGAGTGCAGGACACCGTCATCATCAACGAATCCGGTCTCTACTCCCTCATCCTCTCATCGAAGCTCCCGAAGGCGAAGGAGTTCAAACGCTGGATAACCTCCGAAGTCCTGCCCGCCCTCCGCAAGACCGGACACTACGGTTCGCCGCACACGCTCGCCGATCTCGTCCCACTCATCGAATCGCTCCGGAAGATCATGAAGTCTCAGCGCAGTCACCCGGTCGAAATCGCCGAGATGGCGAAGACCCTCTGCGAGCAGAACGGCATCAGACTTCCTGAAAGCTTCATCTGCAACCGCTACTTCCCGACAGCCCCGCTCGGTCAGAGTCAGCGGGACAAGCTCGATTACATCTTCGACCTCACGCACATGGATCGCTTCCAGTTCGAAGCGAAGTACAAGGTAAAGGAGTAAAGAAAATGGATATTCACAAGCTCGACCCCTACAAGCTGGAAATGTTCATCGAGGCGACCTACGAGGCGGTCGTCCGCTACATTAAAGAGCACCCCGATTTCACCGGACTCGAGAAGAAAGAGGAGAAAAAGGATGGAGAAGAACATCCCCGGACTTGACAAGGTCTACGACGTCTATCTTACCTGCCTTCGGGCACGCAAGCTGACCAGACCCGAAGCCGAACGCTCGCTCATGATCTGGTCTGCGCTATACAACAGCCGCGTCGCGAGGGGCGACACAATGCACCCCGGCAAAGGTACATACGGCGGAATCTTAGAAGCCTACGCGAAACGCGAGGCGCTTAAACAGTATCTGGAGGAGGTGAAAGCAGATGCAGACCGTACCATATGAGAAGATGCACGCGATCCAGAGCGAAATCATAAAGAAGCAGGAGCGCGAGATTAACCGTCTCCGCGAGTCAAACCGGATTCTCGAAGCGACCGCGCAGACGCTCGCCGAGGCTCTTTCGCAGGCTCTGAGCCGCGAAGGACGCGACCGGGTTTTCGTACCCGTCAGGGAAATCAAGCCGTCCGGCGCGTCGTTCAGAGTCGAGCAGACCATCGACGGCGACGTTCTTCTCATCCGCGCATGAGAAAAGCCCGCGCGGAGCGGCAACTCCGGTACGGGCTGGAAACAATCATCCACCAATATTATATCACAAAGAAAGGTAAATGTCAATGAAAATCAGCAAACTTGAAATCGAAAACGTGAAGCGCGTCAAGGCGGTTTCACTCGAGCCGACGCAAAACGGTTTAACCGTCATCGGCGGCAGGAACAATCAGGGCAAGACGTCCGTCCTCGATTCCATCGCGTGGGCGCTCGGCGGGGACAAGTTCAAGCCGACGTCGGCAAGACGCGACGGCTCGGTCGTCCCGCCGTTCCTGCACGTCGAAATGGACAACGGACTCGTCGTCGAACGCCGCGGCGAGAACAGCTCGCTTAAGGTCATCGACCCGGCGGGACGGAAGGGCGGACAGCAGCTCTTAAACGAATTCGTAGAGACCTTCGCGCTCGATCTGCCGCGCTTCATGGAGCAGACCTCGAAGGAGAAGGCGAACGTTCTGCTGCGCATCATCGGCGTCGAGGAGCAGTTAAAGAAGCTCGATTACGACGAGTCGACGACCTTCAACCGGAGGCGCGAGGTCGGCAGAATCGCGCTTCAGAAGCAAAAGTACGCCGAGGAACTGCCGCTCTACCCCGACGTTCCGAAGGAGCCGATCTCGGCGTCCGAACTCATCCTCAGACAGCAGGACATCCTCGCGAGAAACGGCGAGAATCAGCGCCTCCGGAACGAGTACGCGAGCATGGTCAAGCGTCACGACGAACTGCTCGAAAAGCTCAGAGCGACGCAGGCTGAGTTCGACGAGCTGACCGCGAAGATCGCGATTTCGACGAAGACGGTGGAGGAGCTTGTCGACGAGAGCACAGACGAAATCCGCGAAAGTCTTCTGAACATCGAGAAGATCAACACGAAAGTTCGCGCGAACGGCGAGCGTGAACGCGCCGAGATCGAAGCCGAGCAGTACAAGAAGGACTATGACGCGCTGACGGCTGAAATCGAAGACCTGCGCGCCGCCCGGACGAAGCTTCTTGACAACGCCGATCTGCCGCTCCCCGGCTTGTCGGTCGTCGACGGCGAACTGACCTACAACGGCGTCAAATGGGACTGCATGAGCGGTTCAGATCAGCTTAAGACCGCTACGGCGATTGTCCGGCGTCTGAACCCGAAGTGCGGGTTTGTACTGCTCGACAAGCTCGAACAGATGGACATTGACACGCTCAAAGAGTTCGGGCAGTGGCTCGAAAGCGAAGGTTTGCAGGCAATCGCGACGCGCGTCTCGACCGGGGATGAGTGCTCGATCATCATCGAGGACGGAACGGCAGTTGTCAAGGATTCCTTGACAGCGCCCAAGAATGAAATCAAATGGAAGGCAGGGGAATTTTAATGAATATCACGAAAGGCAAAATCAAGTCGCCGCTCAAGGTCGTTCTGTACGGCACGGAGGGAATCGGAAAAAGCACGTTCGCGTCGCGCTTTCCGAGCCCGCTGTTCATCGACACCGAGGACAGCACGAAGAACCTCGACGTCGCCCGCTTTGACAAGCCGACGTCATGGTCGATGCTGATGCAGCAGATCAAGTACACAAAGGATAACCCGGACATATGCAAAACGCTTGTCATCGACACTGCCGACTGGGCTGAACAGCTTGAAATCGAGGACCTCTGCGCCCGCAAGAAGTGGTCGGGAATCGAGGACGCCGGATACGGTCGCGGCTACCAGTACAGCGCGGAGGAGTTCGGAAAGATGCTGAACGCGCTGAATGAGGTCATCGCGGTCGGAATCAACGTCGTCGTCACGGCTCACGCCTGCCTGCGCAAGGTCGAGCTTCCCGAGGAGATGGGCTCGTTCGACCACTGGGAGATGAAGACCTCGAAGAAGGTCGCGCCGATGCTCCGCGAATGGGCGGACATGGTGCTCTTCGCGAACTACGAGACAATCGTCGTCACGACCGACAGCAAGAAGAACAAAGCGCAGGGTTCTCGCCGAGTCATGTACACCGAGCATCACGCCTGCTGGGACGCTAAGAACCGCGCCGGACTCGCTCCGAAGCTTCCATTTGACTACGCCGAAATCGCCGCGGTCATCGAGGGCGGCGCTCAGACTCCGGTTCAGCCCGCGGTTCAGACTTCGGTTCAGCCGGTCGCTCAGACTCCCGAGCCGAAGTTCGAGATAATCGACGAGCCCGCGGTTCAGCCCGAGCTGAATGTCTCGCCGGAGCACAAGAAGTTAGCCGATCTGATGGCGGCGAACGGCGTCACGGTCGACGAAATCCGCTCGATTGTCGCGAAGCGCGGCTACTATCCCGCGGGGACTCCGGTCGAGAACTACGACCCGGCTTTCGTCGGTGGAGTGCTCGTCGGGGCATGGAATCAGGTCTTCAGTGCAATATGCGCAACCCGCAACGCATAATCCCCCGAAACTTCGTTGAAAAAGCTGAAACGAAGTGACGGGTTCTGACGTGCGGTGACGTGTTCGGTTATGATAGAATAAATATACCGGTTCAGGAAACCGGAACTAAAAATTCAAGGAGGTACATTTACATGTACGAAAATCAGAATCAAGGCTACGAGCTCGCGTGGGACGGCGTTATCGAGAAGGACGCGCCGGATTTCATCCTGCTGAAGGAAGGCGATTACGACTTCGAAATCACGAACTTCGAGCGTCAGCGCCACAACGGTTCGCAGAACGGCAAGCTCCCGCCCTGCCCGAAGGCGGTGATCACCCTGCGCGTCGAGGGAGTCGACAAGGACGGCAACCCCGGCGTCGCGACGATCACTCACAACCTCTTCCTGCACTCGTCGTGCGAGGGACTGCTCTCGGCGTTCTTCACCGGAATCGGCAGAAAGCGCAAGGGTGAGCGTCTCAATATGGACTGGTCGAACCTCATCGGAGTCCGCGGCTACGCTCATATCGGCGTGCGCGAATGGACTGGACGCGACGGTGAGACGAAGTATTCGAACGAGGTCAAGCGCTTCTATTCGCCCGAGGACGCCGCGATGATGAAGGCAAAGAACGGCGTTCAGCCGAGGCAGTCGTTTCACGTAAGCGCTCAAGCGCCGCAATTCGAGCGGGTCACGGACGAGCTTCCGTTCGGGACTCTCGCCGAGCAGGCGACTCAGGGCAGACAGATGAGCTTCACGCCGGGTAACTTCTGATGGAATTCAGACCTTACCAGAAAGAAGCGAAAGAGGCTATATTCCGGGAATGGGCGGAAGGACATCGAAAGACATTGGCTGTGATGCCGACCGGCACGGGAAAGACGATCCTCTTCGGCGGAGTCACGGAGCAATGTGTAAGGATGGGTGAGCGGGTTCTGATACTCGCTCACCGTGCCGAGCTCCTGACTCAGGCCGCCGACAAGATCGGAAAGCTGACCGGTCTCGGGTGCGCTGTCGAGAAGGCGGAGGAAACCTGCCTTGGCTCGTGGTGGCGGGTCGTCGTCGGAAGCGTTCAGACGCTCGGGCGCGAAAAGCGGCTCGCGAACTTTACCCCCGATTACTTCGACACCATCATCATTGACGAAGCCCATCACGCGATTTCGGACACCTACAAAGCCGTCATCGACCACTTCAAGTCGGCTAAACTCCTCGGCGTGACGGCGACGCCCGACCGCGGCGACATGAAGAACCTCGGCAGTGTCTTCGACTCGCTCGCCTACGAGTACACGCTGCCGAAAGCGATCCGCGAGGGGTATCTGAGTCCGATAAAGGCGCAGACAATCCCGCTGAAACTCGATCTCTCGGGTGTCGGAGTGCAGGCAGGCGACTACAAGCCCGGCGAGCTCGCGAACGCTCTCGAGCCCTATCTTCACCAGATAGCGTCCGAGATGAAAAACTACTGCAAAGACCGCAAAACCGTTGTCTTCCTGCCGCTAGTGAAAATCAGTCAGGAATTCCGGGATATTCTCGTAAATAGTGGTTTCCGCGCCGCCGAGGTCAACGGAAACTCCCCCGACCGCGAAGAGATACTCCGCGATTTCGACGAGGGGAAATATGACGTTTTGTGCAACTCAATGCTCCTCACCGAGGGGTGGGACTGCCCGTCGGTCGACTGCGTGGTCGTTTTGAGACCGACGAAAGTTCGCGGGCTGTACTGCCAGATGGTGGGACGCGGAACTCGTCTCTCGCCCGGCAAAAAGGATCTTCTGATCCTCGACTTCCTCTGGCACACCGAGCGCCATGAGCTCTGCCGACCCGCGAACCTGATCTGCGAGTCCGACGAGGTCGCGAAGAAAATGACCGAAAACCTGGAAAGGTCGGGTGTAATGCTCGACATCGAGGAAGCCGAAAAGCAAGCCGCGGAAGACGTCGTGGCACAGCGCGAGGAGGCGCTCGCAAAGCAGCTCGCCGAACTCAGAACCCGAAAGCGCAAGCTCGTCGACCCGCTGCAATTTGAAATGTCAATACAGGCGGAAGACCTCTCCGGCTATGTCCCGTCGTTCGGCTGGGAAGCAGCGCCGGCAAGCGAAAAGCAGCTCGCGCTCCTCGAAAAGTACGGTATCTTCTCGGACGAGATCAGCAACGCCGGGAAGGCTTCAAAGCTCCTCGACAGGCTCGCGAAGCGCCGCGCCGAAGGTCTCTCGACCCCGAAGCAAATCAGATTTCTTGAATCCCGTGGATTTCTCCACGTCGGGACATGGGCGTTTGAGGACGCTAAGAACATGATCGACCGCATAGCCGCCAACGACTGGCGCGTGCCGTATGACATCAGTCCGCGGGAATTCGTCCCGCAAAGAGGTGCTTAAATGGACGATCTTACAGGAAAAAAATTCGGTAAGCTTTTAGTCTTAAAAAAATCAGAGCGCAAAGCAGCTTCCGGGGCAATGTATGACTGTAAATGCGATTGTGGTAGCTTTTTGACTGTAGCCCGTTGTAGTCTCACAAGCGGTCATACAAAAAGTTGCGGATGCACTACGAAAAAGTTCCTATCTTCGGAAAAGCCGTCTAAAACGCATGGTTTTTCGAAAGGAAAAGATGGGAAATGCGAACGCCTATATCGAGTTTGGTTAGGGATGAGACAACGCTGTAATAATAGGCATTCAAACAGTTATAGTCGTTATGGTGGTCGTGGTATTCGTATTTGCGACGAATGGAATGACTATTCGACTTTTAGAGAATGGGCACTTCTGAACGGCTATGACGAAAAGGCACCACGAGGGAAATGCACTATAGATCGGATAGACAACGATGGAATGTACTCTCCCCAAAATTGCCGTTTCGCAAATATGTCTCTTCAAAGGATGAACCAAGAAAGGAGTAAACATGGAAAAGAATGACCTGCTATCTATGCTTGATTATGTTGATCCGTCATTGGTCGACTATGCAGGATGGATCAATATAGGCATGGCACTTAAGCAAGAGGGCTGTTCCGTCGAGACGTGGGACGAGTGGTCAAGGCGCGACCCGAAGCGCTATCACCACGGCGAGTGCGAGAAGAAGTGGCGAACCTTCAACGGCTCGGCGAATCCGGTGACCGGAGGGACGATCTACGAATACGCTACGCGTCAGGGATGGTCTCCGGAGGTGTCCGGGCATGTCCTTGACTGGAACGACACTATATATGCCGACGACGACCTCAGAATAGTCGATAATAACTGGATTCAGGGCGAAGAGATTGTCGAGCCGGTCGACTGGAACCCTACAAGTGAACTTATCCGATACCTTGAAGCACTCTTCGAATCTACTGAGAACGTCGGATACGTTACGAGCTCGTGGCAGAACGAAGACGGAAAGTTCCTGCCGTCAAAGGGCTCGTGTGACCGCACGGCAGGCGAGTTAATACAAGCGCTGTCAAGGTGCAACGGAGACATAGGAGCAGTGCTCGGCGACTATAACCCTGACTGTGGTGCGTGGATACGCTTTAATCCCCTCGATGGCAACGGCGTAAAGGACGAAAACGTCACCGACTATAGATACGCGCTTGTCGAGTCGGACAGCGTGCCGATTGAGAAGCAGAACGCCATTCTCCGGAAGCTCGAGCTGCCAATCGCAATGCTCGTCTACTCCGGCGGCAAGTCTCTGCACGCTATTGTCAGGGTAGACGCTGCGGACTACAGCGAGTACCGTAAGCGTGTCGACTACCTGTTCGACGTCTGTGAAAAAAACGGTCTCCATCCCGACGGAGCAAATCGAAACCCATCACGACTGTCCAGAATGCCGGGCGTTATGCGCGGCGGCAGAAAGCAGTTTATCGTCGCGTCGGGCATAGGCAAACGGGACTTTGCCGAGTGGAAGGAATGGATTGAAGGTGTAAACGACGATCTCCCGGACGTGATGAACCTCTCCGAGGTGTGGGACAATCTCCCCGATCTCTCCCCGTGTCTGATCGACGGCGTGCTGAGGCAGGGACACAAAATGCTCCTCGCAGGTCCTTCGAAGGCGGGCAAGTCGTTCGCACTGATCGAGTTGTGCATTGCCATTGCTGAGGGGCGCGAATGGTTCGGATTCAGGTGTACGCAGGGCAAGGTAATGTACATTAACCTCGAGCTCGACCGCGCGTCCTGCCTGCACCGCTTCAGGGACGTCTACAGCGCCCTTGGCTGGACGCCGGAGCATGTCGGGGACATTGATATATGGAATCTCCGCGGACGCTCTGTGCCGCTTGATTTGCTCGCTCCGCGGCTCATCAGAAGAGCGAAGGAAGGCGGGTACATCGCGATCGTCCTCGACCCGATTTACAAGGTCATCACAGGTGACGAGAACGCCGCCGACCAGATGGCGAAGTTCTGCAACAACTTCGACAAGATAGCGACCGAGCTCGACTGCGCCGTGATTTACTGCCACCATCACTCGAAGGGTCAGCAGGGGCAGAAGCGGTCGATGGACAGAGCGAGCGGCTCGGGAGTGTTCGCGCGAGACCCCGACGCGCTGATAGATATGCTCGAGCTCGATGTGCCCGCGGACATCCGGCGGGACATGCTTTCAAGGCAGTACCGGCACATCATGAACGAGCACCTGAAGAAGCTCGGAATGCTCAGCGAGGTCAACCAGTGCGACCTCGTCGACCCGGGGTTTGCGCAGGTCATCGGGACTCTGCCCGAGTCAGAGCGCGCGGAGATTTACGCCGAGTTTGAAGCGGCGGACAAAGCGGCTTGGGCGACGACGGCTTGGAGGATTGAAGGGACTCTGCGAGAGTTCGCGGGTTTCCGACCGCTCAATGTGTGGTTTGATTACCCGATTCACCGGGCGGACGAGAAGGGCGATCTGAAAGACCTGAGTCCCGACAGTATGATTCCCGGGACTTCAATGTACGCTTCACGCGCACACTCTGAGGGAAACGAGAAGCGTAAGAAAGAGCGTGACGAGTCAATCGAAACAGCGTTTGAAGCGTGTACTATTAACGGAACGGTAACAATTAAAGACCTTGCCGAATACCTCAGCGTAACCGAAAAAACCGTCCGCCGGAGGCTCGCCGAGCATGGCGATTTCTGGGTAAACAAGAATGAAGTCGGACGAAAGTAGAGGGACAGAACCGCGATATTGTCCTTGTGTCTCTCAGGGACAAAACCGCGATATTGTCCCTCAGGGACAGGGACAAAACCGCCTATATATATGTGTGTCCCTGTCCCTGATGTCCCTGACTGTCCCTCACGGGTCTCGGGGGAAAGAACAAGGCTCAAAAGCCGCCTTGTCCTTCCCCTGCCCGAGACTGGTGAAATTGTCTCTGAATGAAATTATTTTAAGAGGTGAACTTATTGAAATATGAATTCTTTATGAATATGACGCCGCCGACTGTGACGCACCAGGAAAAGCGGGTCACGGTCAGAAACGGCAAGCCGATCTTCTTCGAGGACACGGCTTTGAAGAACGCCCGAGCCGCCTTCATGGCGAATCTCACGAGGTTTCGCCCCGCCGAACCGATGAGGGGCGCGGTCAGGTTTCTGACGAAATGGTGTTTCACCGGGAAGACGAAAGAGCCGAGGTACAAGACGACGAAGCCCGACACAGACAACATGATCAAGCTACTTAAGGACTGCATGACGAGAAGCGGCTTCTGGGCGGACGACGCGCAGGTGGCGTGCGAAATCACCGAGAAATTTGTCGTGCCGGATCGTCCCGGGATTTATGTGTACATAGAGGAAATGGAGGATAAACAATGACGGATATAGAATACATCGCGTCGAGACTGAGCCGGGAAGACATTCTGTGCCAGCTCGCGGAGGAGGCGTCGGAGCTCACGCAAGCCGCGCTGAAGCTGCGCCGGGCGATTACGGGGACGAATCCGACGCCGGTTTCGGAAAATGACGTGAAACATACTCTGAACGAAGAAATCATTGATGTCGCTGTTGCCGTCGAGGCTTGGTTTAGGTCCGTAATCATCGGGATTGATGAAATAGGGACTGACGATATTAAAAGTGCCCTCGGCACTTTCGCGGATATAAAGATTGCACGTTGGGCACAGCGGCTGAAAGAAAAGGAGGACAGTCATGATTAAAGTCGAAAACATACTCGAGTACAAACGCGCGGGCGATCCGGAATGGCGGTTCGTCTACGCGACCCGCGACTACGACATAGCACTGACGCGGTTCGAGAGCGCGAAGACAAGCATACCGGATGCCGCCGAAATCAGAATCCGGGTGAAGGTCACGCAGTCGCAGATTGCCGAAGAATGGAGGAAAGACAATGATTGACGAGAAGACACGGAAACAGATCGAAACCTACATCCCGTCCCCGCGGGACAAGTCGCTGGGTTTCAACGAATACTACGTGAACCAGAACGGGCGCGTGAAGCGCGGGCATGTGTGCGAGCTGTTCGAGACTGACGACGGCGATGACCTGCTCGGGCTGGTTGACGACCGCGGACGGCAGATTCACGGTCTGTGGGAGTTCGACAGCTTCAGGCGGTGCGAACTGTATGACAACGAGACCGACTGCCGAAATCAGACGCACGGCGCGTATGACGACTGGGAAGCGCTCAGGAAGATACAGGAGAAAGGGGAATCAGACGATGCTGAAAGCTGAAATTGACGCGAAGACGGAGGCAGCAAAGATTCAGGCGACCGGAAGCCTCGGCGACGTCTATGTCGAGTGCGTTTACCTGATCAGGGCAATCGCCGACGAGATCGTCGACACCGATACGAGATACCTGTTCTACAAGGACATATTGCAGTCGGTCGTGAAGGAAATGAAGAAGATCGAGAACAAGGAGGGATAAAAATGCCGGTAAGTCAGGAAGAATGCCGCCTGCTTGCGGCTTTCGGAAAGCTTGATAATGAGAAGCGAAAGATTGTCCTCGCGTTTGCGAGACTTCTCGCGAACGGACTTGAACCGAACGTCACCTGCGGGGCTTGCGAGGAACACGAGGAGATTCCGGGAAAGCTGAACGAGATTTACTGTCGGATGTTTGACACCATAAGAAAGCGTAGCGACTTTTGCAACGTCAGTTTGAGAGGTGGACGCGATGCCTGAATACATCGACCGTTATGAGCTTCTGAAAGCACTGAGTTCTGAGGGGACTCGCAGATCAAAGAATTCGGAGTCTCCCGATCTGCTTCGCGGGCTTGTCATCGCGATTCTGGTCGCTAAGAAGGAGGTGGAGACTGCCGACGTCATTCCGGTCGTCAGATGCTTTGAGTGCGAGCGATCCGAGCCGTATTCTGACTCGCAGAGCGCGCTGACCTGCCGGGAGTTCGGCTGTACTGTCCCTCGGGACGGATTCTGCCACGAGGGGAGGAGAAACCAATGCCTGAACGAATAAGACAGCTCCTGCTCGACCTGCTCCGCGCGATGCCTACTGACGCCGTTCCGGTTGTCCGGTGCAGGGACTGCAAGTTCGCGTCACACCGCGCGGCGAATGTCTATCCGGTCGTCGAGTGCAGGCGACCGGATGTCGGATACGGCGCGGTGCGGGGGTTCGACGACTATTGCAGTTATGGAGAAAAGGAGGATGAAAATGCCGATTAAAATAATCAAGCCGGGCAGAAAGCCCGAACCGATTCATTTCGAGTGCAAGCACTGCGGCTGTATATTCGAGGTGGACGCGACAGACTACGGTTACCATATGGGCGGACCGCTTTCGCCGGACTACGCCGCGATTTGCCCGACGTGTGACAAATGGTGCTTCTCCAAAGGAGCGAAGAAATGACCCGGCGCGAGCTCTCACAGGTCTATCACCTGCGCAAAGAGATCGAGGAAGACCGCGCCCGGCTTCACAGGCTCGAAGCGGCGGCAACGTCGGCTTCGCCTTCAAACGGTGGTTCAGGCGGCTCGGGAATCCCGACTGACCGGACGGCAATTGCCGCGAGTATCGCTGACCTCCGCGCTCAGATCGCCGACAAGGTTGAGCGGGAACATCGCGAGCTTATCCGGCTGATGGACTACATCGACACGATTGACAACGCCTACATCCGCCGGATATTCAAGGCGCGTTTCGTCGACGGTCGGTCATGGCAGGCGGTCGCGGTCAGAGTCGGAGGCACAGCGGACTCGGTAAAGAAAATCTGCTACAGATTTTTGGGCGAAAAGTAAAACTTGTCCCTTTTGTCCCTTTTTCTGTGCTATAATGGTATCATCGGGAGACTGCAAATAAGCGGTCTCTCGATTTTTACCGTGCGCGTTTACTCCTGCGCGGCACGAAAAAGGGTACAGGGTAAACATCGTGTCATTATACGCAGTGGTGGGGGCGGACACGAACTAATTTTTCAGAAAGGAAGGCGGCAATGCTCACAGAACAGAAAAAACTCTTCGTAGACGAATATGTCCGCACCGGTTGCAAGAACGCGACTCAGGCGGCGAAGAACGCAGGCTACAGTCCGAAGACAGCCGGACAGCAGGCTCACGATCTCTTGAAAACGACTGAAGTTCAAGCGTACCTCAGCGAGCGGAAAGCCGCTTTCGTCAAGGAAATACAGGAGGAATTCGTTTATCACGCTAAGGAGGCGCTCGACGTCCTGCATGAGATTCTGCAAAATCCCGAGGCGCAGGACAAGGACCGCATCTCGGCGGCTAAGGAATTCCTCGACCGAGCCGGGTTCAAGCCTCCGGAACAGGTCACGCTTTCGGGCGAAGTCCGGACGAATCCCTTCGCGGGACTCACGACTGATGAACTCCGGCGGCTGATAAAATGATTCCGGCTGACATCCGCCGCGGGGCTATGTGCGAGCTTGCGAGACGCGACTTCTTTTTCTACTGCAAGCTGAAAGCCCCGGATTTCTACACGGACGACAGGAAGTTTCTCGTCGACTTCTGCAATCAATTGCAGGAGTTTTATTTTTCCGATGAAAAGGTTCTCGTCGTCAATATGCCGCCGCGTCACGGCAAGTCGCGGACAATCAGCTGCTTCGTCGAGTGGGCTCTTGGTCGCGACCAGACTTTGAAAGTGATGACCGGCTCATACAACGAGACGCTTTCGACGAACTTCTCGAAGAACGTCCGCAACACGATCTCCGAGGTCAAGGCAGACGCCGACCGGATAATCTGGAGCGACATTTTCCCCGGAATCACGATCAGGCGCGGAGATGGCGCGATGAATATGTGGTCGCTCTCGAACGGCTACAACAACTACCTTGCGACCTCACCGACCGGAACGGCGACCGGATTCGGCGCGTCGCTTCTCGTTATTGATGACCTCATAAAGTCCGCGCTTGAAGCGAACAACGCCGCGCTTCTTGAAGCGCACTGGACGTGGTTCACTGATACCATGCTATCGCGTCTCGAGGAGGGCGGCAAAATTATCATAGTCATGACCCGCTGGCACAGCGAAGACCTTGCCGGGAGGGTCATTTCTCATTACACCTCGATCGGACAGCCGCCGCGCGTAATCGTCTACAAGGCGTTTCTGGGCGGCGAGACAATGCTTTGTTCAGAGATACTCTCTTATGAGTCCTATGTCAACAAAACGCGCCTGATGGGCTCTGAGATCGCCTCAGCGAACTACCAGCAAGAGCCGATAGACACTAAAGGCAGACTGTACTCAGGCTTCAAGACCTACGACGCACTGCCGAAGAGCTTCGACCGGATCGCCAACTATACCGACACGGCGGACACGGGTTCGGACTATCTCTGCTCGATCAACTACGGCGTTTATCACGGCGAGGCGTATGTCCTCGACGTGCTTTACACGAAAGATTCGATGGAAATTACTGAGCCTGCCACAGCAAGGCTATTATTAGACGGTAATGTGAATACAGCTGACATCGAGTCGAACAACGGCGGCAGAGGTTTCGCACGGAACGTCGAGCGCGAGCTTCGCGAGAAATTCCGCTCGAATAGATGCGTCATCCGTCCGTTCCACCAGTCGGAGAACAAGGTCGCGAGAATCCTTTCGAACAGTACATGGGTCATGGAACACATCTACTTCCCGGCAAACTGGCGGGACAGATTCCCTGACTTCTACGACGCGATGAGCCGCTACCAGAAGGAAGGCAAAAACGCTCACGACGACGCGCCCGACGCGGTGACAGGAATTGCCGAAAAGCTCGGCAGGGGCTCGACGTTCAGCTTTGATTAAATTAAAAAAGGTGACGATATGTTTGAAAATCCAGAGATGAAACGAATAAACCGCCTGATTCTTGCGGGCGGGGGCGGCATGACCGAGAGCAGGTTCTTCGCCGCCGAGATAAAAGACTGGCTTGCCAGCAAGAAGCGCGCGCATCAGATTCTGGGCAGCCGCTACTACGCCGGACAGCACGATATTCTGACGCGTCAGCGGACGATGATCGGCG
>ERZ1035037.81-NODE-81-length-39963-cov-19.812769_pt1 | contig 39963 bp, 29 predicted proteins | sample MGYA00520618_ERZ1035037 | MGnify/ENA primary metagenome ERZ1035037 (study PRJEB33766, sample SAMN09781741) | gut metagenome | biome: gut microbiome | host: Homo sapiens | place: Madagascar | study: EMG produced TPA metagenomics assembly of the PRJNA485056 data set...
TTTTAATTAAATAAGGAAGGTGAATAATATGGCAACAATAACAGGAAAAACTATTGAAGAATTAAATTCTTCAAATTTTTTAAGTTCAGTAACAGGAAATGAAATAGTACCAGTATATGTAAGAGGTACTGGAACTACAACTTTTCAATTAAAAGCACTTAAAGATTATTTGGGAACTAGTGACGATAAAACATATATCCCAATCACAGATGATAAAGGAGTAGATTATAGAATTTATTTAAAAAATGGAGATTTAGTAAAGATAAAAGAAGAAGCGTTTACTGGACGTGTTCCTTCTTCTGGAGAAAATAATTTATATGATGGTTTAATAATCAATTCTATGTATGGTGCTGGTACTGAAGCTGGTGTAATAACTCCAGTTTCTCATAGTTTTATAGAATTATATAACTTCCAAGAACAAGAAATAAATCTTAAAGGATTATATCTTTGGTATAGAGCTAAATCAGGAAACTGGCAATCTTTAGAATTACAAGGAATAATTCCAGCAAGACATTCATTTCTTATAAGATGTGCTCAACAAATGGATCCTTATAATGATTCAGTAACTGTTCCAATATTAGATTATGATATGGAATGGGATATTAAATTATCTAATCAAGGATTTTCTGTTTATCTTTGTATAGGTAGTGAAACACCAGAAGATAATCCATTAAGAAAAACATTAGATTCTCTAGGTCAAGTTTCTTCAACTAATGGTAGATATATAGATTTATTAGGTGCTGGTGGAAAGAAAGAAGACGAAACTGTATGGGCTTATGAAACTAGATATTTACATTGTATGGATAAAAATACTGGTATTCATAGAATAGATTATGCTAATAGTGGTACTAAAAATATAGGTTCAAATGCTTTAGTTAAACAAAATAACGAAGCTGACTGTGAACCAATAGATTATACTAATTGTGATACTACTAAATATAGACCTAGAAGTTTAAAAGATGGTAGATGGACTGAGTTTTATGATAAAGTTACTCAATCTCAAACATCACCAGCATTAATAAATATATCTTTTGGTCAAGAAGATACTAGTAGATGCTTCTGTTTTAGAACACCAGTTGCTAGAGAAGGTTTTGTTTATTATAGAAAAGTCGGAGAAAATTTATGGAATAGTGAGCTTACTAGTATGAGTATTGTAAAAGATATGGAAGGTGTAAGTACTGTTCATAAAGCAAAAGTAAGTAATTTAGACGTTGGTGTATATGAATATAAAGTAGGATATGAAGGTTGTTGTTCAGATATAGCAACATTTGAAGTTAAAGATTATAATAAACAAGAGCAAACAATTAATATGCTATGGACTTCAGACCAACAAAGCTGGACTGAAAGAGAATATAATGTATGGAAAATAGCTGCTCAACATTTAAGACAAAATAATGGTTATAAGAAATATGATTTCCATTTAAATACAGGAGATATATCTCAAAATGGTAATAGATGCTGGGAATGGAGATTATATTATAATTATTCTGGAGAATTAGTAAGAAATATTCCTCATATGATAACTGCTGGTAATAATGATTTAATATCTAAAAAATTTAGTGATGCTTATGAGCATTATATTTATGAAGATAAAAAATTTGCTAATTCAGTATATTCATTTGATTTAGGATTTACTCATTTTATTTGTTTAAATAGTAATACAGATTATACTTATGTAAATGGTCAAGGTACAGAAGGCGGATATGCAAGTACTGATGCGTTTCTTCAAGCACAAATGGATTGGTTTGATCAACATATGACAGAAGTAAATCAAAGAGAAACTAAACCTAGATGGGTAATAGTTTATGCTCATTTATCTCCATTTACAGTTGGTAGAACTATAAGACTTCAAAGATGGGTAGCTCATTTTGAAAAATGGAAAATAGATTTAGTTTTATGCGGTCATAACCATGCATATTCTAGAAGTAAAGCATTAAAAACTGGATATGATTTTGATAAATCACCAGCTTATAATGATTATGTAACTAAAGTTAAAGGTAGTTCAGAATTAAAAATAGTAGATGAATTCCAAGCAGATGGTGTTACTGAAATAGATAGAACTGAACACAAATCTGATGGTGTTGTTTATATATTAAATCATGCTTGTGGATTTAAACTTTCAGGTAAAGAAAAACCAATAACTCTACCTACATCATTACAAGGCACTAAGCATGCAAATGCTGATGGAGCTCCATGGTGGATAGTTAAACAAAAATTACCAACTAATCCATGCTATGCTACATTAAGTATAGGATATGATAAAATAGAATATAAATTCTATGAAATAACTGGTATTATAAAATATGACCAATATAAAAATACAATAGTAAGTGATGATTTAACAAAAATATCAGATAGCTTATTTGACCAACTTACTATAAATTATTCTGAAAGAGATAAATAGGTGGTGATATAAATGCCAAGATTATATATTGATGGAGAATGGAGAGAAGTTGTTAACTCCTCTAATTTTCCAATAATAAATCTTAGTAAATCATATAAGAGTCAATATCTTGAAGGTGCATTAGAAGAAATAGCTACTTGGAATAATAAAAGTTTAGAAAAGATAGCAAGTATAAATACTACTTTAACTAAACACAAGAGTGATATTGATTATCTTAAAGAACATGGTGGTGGAGGGTCAGGAGGTGGTGGAGGTGGAACAACACTTCCAACTATAACTACTACAACTGAATCTCCAATAGTTATAGATCCAGATGCCAATTTAGAAGTTTCAGTATTCTTTTCTTCTCCTAATTTAGGAGAAGGATTGGCATATATTTTATTTGATGATGTTGAAGTAGACACAATTACAGTAAAACAAGGTAACAATGTTTTAAATTTAGGTAAGATGACTAATTTACAAACTAAAGTATCTGTATATGTAAGAGATAGAAGTCAATTAATGTCTAATATGATTTCTTGGACTATAATAAGTGGTGGTATAGATTTAACATTAAATTTTGATTATGAAGCTGATTACATGATTGGTGATGAAATATTTATGGATTATGAAATATCTTCAGCCACATCTAATCCAGTTAAATTAAAAATAAATATAGATGGGGATAATTATGAACAAGAATGTCAACAAGGATTCAATAGTTATGATTTATCTGAATTATCTGTTGGTGTCCATGTCATTAAGATATTTGCAACAGATGGGACATATACTTCTAAAACATATGAATTCAATGTTGTTGTAATTAACTCTGATTCATTATATTTATCTACTACTTTTAAAGGTGGAAAATTTGATTATGGTGTACCAATAATGGTAAACTATCGTATATCTGATGGTAGTTTAAGAAAATTTGAAGTTAAGTTATATTTAGATGATAAGATATATAAAACATTATCATCTTCAAGAGGTTCTTATTATTGGACTATAACAGATATGGCTATTGGAAATCATACATTCAAAATAGAAGTAACTGCTGATGATGATCATAAAGTTGTAGAAGGTTCTTTTACTGTAGTAGAAGGGGATTATACTCCATTAAGTATAAATAAACAAGGATTAGTATTTAGATTAGACCCAACAACTAAAACTAATCAAGATAGTGATAGAGCTAATCCTACATTTAATGGAGTTGGATTAGAATTACATGGATTCAACTTCTCATCTAATGGATGGGTTGATGGAGAATTAGTATGTGATGGTGGTGCTTATGGTATAATTGATTATAGTCCATGGGCTGATAATGCTACTAGAGGTTCAACAATAGAAATTTATTATAAATGCTCAGACATAGGAATGGATCAAGCTAAAGTTATAGACTATTCTGATACTAAGAGTCAAAAAGGATTTAGTGTAGGTTTAGACCAATGTTCAATGCGTTCTATAGCTAATACTGGTATAGGATTTGTTAATCCAGATAAGTATATAAAAGTATCATTTGTTATAGATAGAAATAATAAATTTGCTCATGTATATATAAATGGTGTTTGTTCAAGAAGTTTCAAATTAAATGATTCAGGTTCTGGTGTTGGAGCTATATATGAAGACTTTTCACATGATGGAAAAATTTATATAAACTGTGATAGTTTAATGGCAAATATAGGTAGTTGTAGAATAAAGGATATATTAATATATAGACGTGCTTTAAGTAAAGATGAAATATTAAAAAATACTTTAGCTTATGAACTTGATATGTCTGTACAAAAAATAAATTATAATTTTGAATTTAATAATAGTACATTATCAAAGATGAAAATGTATGGTAGTACAGAAGGTATGAGTTTATATCAAGCTAATACAATGAGATTAAAATATGAATCAGCTAATACAGAAAAATATGGTCAGTCATTTGATTTGCCATATTGTTTAGTACAATGGCAAGGTACTTCATCAATAGCTTATTCTATAAAGAATTATCAAGCTACATTACGTGATAATGATATGAAAGAATATTTATATACTCCATATCCAAATGGAATACCTGAAAGTATATTCTGTTTTAAAGCAGACTATATGGAAAGTTCACATGGTAGAAATGCTGGTATAGCTAAATTCTTAAATGATTGTGTATTTACAATTAAGAATCCAGCTCAATTAAAAGATAGTAGAGTTAGAAATGCTATAAATGGATTCCCAATGTTAATGTATATTAATGATGAATTAATTGGTATTTATAACTTTAATACAGATAGATATTCAGCTAAGACATATGGTTATACTGATGAAGAAAAAACTTTAGTATATGAAATAGCTGCAAACTCTGATAGTACTGCTGGTGCTTTCTTTAAATATACTGGTACTGGTGACCCAACTGAATATTATAAAGCTGACTTTATGTGTTTATATCCACCAACAAGAGCTGCAGGTAATGACAACTTTACTGAGATAAAAGGTTTAGTTGAATGGGTTCATGATGCAAGTGATGAAGATTTTAAAGAAAACTTTGAAAAGCATTTCAATAAGAAATATGTATTAAGATATTTGATATATGTAAATCTTATGGGTGCTGTCGATTCACTAGGTAAGAATATGAAATTAACTTCTTGGGATGGAGGAAATATATGGTATATTCAACCTTATGACTGTGATACAACTATAGGATTAGACAATAGTGGTGACTTAAGATTTGGATCAGATATAGAAATAGGAGAAGCTGATACATTTAATACTACAGCATCTAAACTATGGGAAAAAGTTATGAGAATATTTGAAGAAGATATTAAAGCTGAATATGCTGAATTAAGAAGAACTACTTTAACTCTAGAAAATATGTATAAATACATATTAGATGAGCAAATAAATAAAATCCCTAAATATTATTATAATAGAGATATGGAAAATAAATATCTTAAATTCCCTACATGGATATATGCTTTACATGGTGATGCAGGTTCTTTCATAGAACAATGGCTAAAAGATAGATTGTTATACGTTGATACAATGTATGATTATAGTGCTAGTACAGCTGACTTTGTAACTCTTAGAGCTAGTAAATTTGGTGATGTATATGTAGATATACAAACATTTTGTTCAATGTATTTTACAATTAAATGGACAAATAAAGCTGGAGATACTCAAAAATTAAGAGTTAAAAAAGGTGAAACTGTAAGGTTTAAAGCATATATGTCTACAGCAACTGACCAAGAAGTAATAGTTTATGGTGGTAAATATATTAAATCTTTAGGAGATTTAAGTAATATGCAACCAGCAACATTATCTTTAGGTAATGCAACAAGACTAACTAAATTAGTTTGTCATTCAGAAAAATTATATAACACAGATATATCTAAATGTAATAATTTAACTGAATTAGACTTATCAGATTGTACTCAATTAGGTAGTGGAGCATCAGCTCAACCTATATTAAATGTAAGTAATTGTGCAAATATACAATCAGTAAATTGTAAGAATACACAAATAACTGAAGTACAATTAAATCCTAAAGGAAGTAATATAAAAGAATTAATATTATCTAAAACTATTCAAACTATAACTTTAAACAACTGTCCAAACTTAAATGTTGTTGAATTAGAAGATGGTCATAATGTTAAAAATGTAGAGATTACTGATTGCCCTGAATTAAAATTTGGAGCTAGTACTTCTGCTAATTTATCTGGAATTGTTAAATTAAGTTTAAATAATTCTTGTAATAATTTAAGAGAAATAGTAGTACAAGATACTTCAAATTTAAGTGAAATGAATATCTATAATAATGATTCAATAGAAAAAATTAGATTAGGTGTACAAGTATTTAATGATAATATACCTTATACTCATGAGAAAGCTCAAAGTGGAGAGAATATAACTATTAAAACTATAAGAGCAACAGCTTTAAAAGAATTAATAGTTACTGGATATGGTAGACAATCTAGTAGTGATTTTGAATTACCTACAAGACCTGAAAACAGTCCTGTAAATAGAAATAAGTATGATACATTTATATGTAACAATTTAGATATATCTCAATCTACAATAGAATCAGTAAGTTTCTTAGCAGCATCATTAATTTATAATTTAAAAGTACCTGTTACTTTGAAAAATCTTAGATGCAATAGCTATTATGATAACGTAAGAACTGCATGGAATGGACTTGAAGGAACTAATCCTACATGTATATTTAACTTATATAATCCTGATAGTATTACTGTAGATTCTGAACAAAATATTTGGGATTTAACTGCATTAAATATAAATGATTTTGATATATATAATATTTGTACTGAAGATAATTGTTTAATTACAATGAAAAATATAAGTGCTAAATGTGTTAATTATCCTTTATCATTTAATTGTCATACAACAACAGTTTCTCCACAAGGAGTAGTTGATTATAGCGAATATAAAGGAACTACTTTAGAATATGCATTTTCAAATAGTAGTAGTGATAGTTTACAAATTATATTACCAGAATCGTTTGAAACTGTAGAAAACTTTACAAAAGCATTCTATAATTGTAGACAAAATTGGAGTTGGAATAATGTAGCTACTATAATAAGTAATGCTCCAAAGATAAAAAATATAGGAGATTTTACTTTTGCAAAAGCTAATTTAACTAATTCAGAAACTGTATCATTTAAATCAAATAATAGAATTAATATTGGACAAAATTTATTTGAAGAAAGTAATTTAACTAATATTACAGAATTTAATTTCCCTAATGGAATACAAGTATATGATGATGCTTATGACTATGGAATATTTAATAGAAGTAATCTTGTTACTATTGGAGATATAACTTTAAATACTGGTAGATTAAAATATTTATTTATGAGATCTCAAAATTTATTCTCAATAGGAAATATTAATATAGCTAATAATCCAGATACTTCAGCAGAATTAATGTGTGGTTATTGTTCTAAATTACAAAAGATTGGAACAGTAAGAACTTCTAATATTGAAGTATTTAATAATGCTTTTAGGGAATGTACACAATTACAAAAATTAGAATTGGATGTTAGTAAAGCTATAACTATGGATTACATGTGTTATGGTGATTCAGCATTATCTACTATAATATTAAATAATCTAGATAAAAATACTACATTATCTACAATGAATTATAGTTTCTTTAGATGTGTAGCAGTTCAAGCTATAACAGGTGGAGATTTACTTCCTTCTAGTATAACTAGTACAAGATCTGCATACATGAACTGTAATTCATTGAAAAAAGCACCAATGCTTCCAGCAACATTAACTGGATATTTAGTATCAAATTATATGTGTTATAGTACAGCAATAACTAGAGTTGGTAATCTTCCAGAAAGATTAACTTCAGGTTCTTATATGTTTAGAAACACAGCTATTGAAGATGAAACAATAGTTTTACCATCAACAATAACTTCTGCATCATATATGTTTAGTAGTGCTGCAGCTAAGACATTAAATATAAATATACCAGCTGGTTGTAATGATATACAGGGAATATTAGACTCAGCAACTTGTGAAATTATTAATTTAAATATGGAAGATCCATCTAATGTAAGATCTATAGTACAATTCATTGGTTCTAATAACCCTAATTTAATTGAATTAAACAATTTAAATTTATATAATTCTAAAGGATTAGATTACATTTATTGTCCAAATTTGAATGTTATAACATTTACTAATAATAGTGAAATTATAGATTCATTAAATGTGGCAAATACTAAATTAAACTTAACAACTATAGAAAAAATAATTAATATCTTATGGGATGCAACTGGATGGGAAGAATATGAAGAAATAACCCAAGAAGATGGATCAGTTATAAAAGTTAAGAAAGTAAAAACACTATTATTAGGCTCTGCTAATATGAACACCTTAAAGAATTCTCCAAGAGGAAGTGAAATCTTAGCAATCGGAGTTAATAAAAATTGGACTATATCAGCATAAGAAAGGAGGAAACATTAATGTATATTAAAATGGAAAATGGATTAAGAGTATTATATCCAGACAATGAAAAAAATGTATTAAGATCAAGACTTACTAATGATAAATTTCATTATGTGTTTCTTTCTAGGGATGATTCTGAGGAGAATTATACAGAAGAAACTTTAGAATGTGATACAGGAATGGAAAGCGTATTAGTTATAGTAGAAAATGCTAGAAATAAAAAATTAAGTGATTTAAATGCAAGATATGAATTGCTAAAAACTAAAATAAAAAATGCTAAAACTACAGAAGAAATAACTTCAATAAATATATTTTAATAAAGAGACCACTATGGATAACATAGTGGTCTATCTTTTTATTTTTAACTATAAATTAATAAAATGAAAGGAGGTAATAGGTAATGCATAAAAAAGATGTATTAAAGATATTAAAAAATCTTCCAGACAATACTAAAGAATATATTGATAATTTAATTAAAGTTGTTAGTAATAAACTCGATAATACAGATTTATATTTTGATGAAGAAAATAATAAAGCATACATCAAAAAAAGTGATGGAACTTTGCAAGGAACTGGTATGACGCTTCCGACAGGTGGTGGAAATATATCAGATGATATAATATCAGAAAAAACAACTTGGAGTTCTTCAAAGATAAAACAAGAACTAAATAATATGAGCAATTCTATTGATGTAACTTATGATGAAACAAATAAAGAAATAATAGTTACATCTAATAAAATTGCTTATGATGAAGTTAATAAACAAATAATATTAAGTTAGGGGTGATAATATGTCAAATAAAAAATTTAATTCTATTAGAGTAAATGGTGAAACTATTGATGTACAAGATGTTAATGCAACAACAGAAATAGATAGTTTAAAAGAAAAAAACACGACAATTAATAGTCAACTAAACACTATTGAGAACGAACTTGGTAGGAATGGAGATGGTTCAAAAATAACATTACAAACTACTGCACAAAATATAAGAGGAGCTATAAATGAAGTTAATACACAATTTAAAGATATTGCAGACTTATTTACTACTGAACAAACTGAAACTCTCTTTAAGATAAAGTGTAATGGAAAAGTTATTGCGAATATTCCAATAGGTGGTGGTAATACTCAAGTTACATCTTATACAATAACAAATACTCTTACTAATTGTAGTAGTAATAATAGAGCAACATCAATAACTGAAAATAGTTCTTATAATGCTACTATAACTGCAAATAATAGATATACATTAAGTACAGCGACTATAACAATGGGTGGTGTTGATATAACTTCTAGTGCTTATAATAATGGAGTAATTAATATTAGACAAGTTACTGGTAATATTGTTATAATTGTTAATGCTATAGAAACAACTACTCCAGTTGAACCTCCAGTTGATCCAAATTTAGATGGTTTATTGAAAAATAGACTTTTAGTTTGGCATGATGAATTTGAAGGTGATAGTTTAGACTTAACTAAATGGAGATATGCAACACATAATAGTGGTGGTTCTGAACAACAAGCATATACAGTCGGAAGAAGTGAAAATGTGAGATTAGAAAATGGAAAATTAATATTAGAGGCACATAAAGATGGCTACAAAGGATGGACTTGGAGTAGTGGTAGAATAGATACTTGTCAATTAGCTGGATTTAAATATGGCAGATTAGAAGCAAAATTAAGATATGATGTTGTATCTGGAGCTTTCCCTGCATTCTGGACAATAGGAACTTGTGCTTATTATCCAACTGGTGAAGATGTAGTAGGTGTTAAAAAGAGCAAAGGAACTCAATGGGCTCAAAATGGTGAATTAGATATGTTCGAAGGAAGAGGAACTAATAAAACTATAGCCCAAGGTGGTTGGTATAACCAAGATGATGGTAAAGGAAATCAACAGTTGATATTTGGAGAGGGTAAAAATATAGATGCAAGTGAATATCATGTATATGCCTTTGAATGGACTCCAACATCTATAACATCTTATATAGATGGTGTGGCAACTGGTACAAAAGATATAACTAATATAAAATCATGGCAAAGACCTATGTATTTAATACTTAATATGGCTGTTGGTTCAACTGGTGGTACTCCTGCTGCAGATTGTACATCTATGAAAATGGAAGTTGATTGGGTAAGAGTATACGCTCCTGTTAATGTGACAGAAAAAGTAAATGTAAGTTCTATTACATTAACACAAAATAATATGACATTAAATGTAGGTGATGATCCTATTGATGTATACTATACAGTTAATCCTTCTACAGCATGGGATAATAATGTAGTTATGAGTTCAAGTGATACAAATGTAGCAACTGTATATGGTTCAAGAATAACTCCAGTCGGAGTAGGTAATTGTATAGTAACAGCAAGAGCAACAAATGGAGTTACTGCATCAATAAATGTAGCAGTAGCAACAAATGCAAGTATAAATTCTACAAGTATTACATTAGATAAAAATACATTAGAAATATATAAAGGTACAAGTAATACACTTATTGCTACAGCTTCACCTACTAATCATACAGATTCAATTTTATGGAAAACATCTGATCCATCTATAGCAACTGTAGATAACGGAGTTGTTAAAGGTATAAATACTGGTAATTGTACAATAACTGCATATTCAAGTGCAAATGAATCAGTAAAAGCTGAATGTACAATAACTATAAAAGAAGTTAAACAATTATCAGGACATCCAACAAATGGATTAACATTACAACTAGATAGAAATGGAATGAGTTCTACAGCATGGAAAAATAAGATAGATGGTACATCTTTACCATGGAAAATAGCACATAATGGAAAAACTGATATATCTGCATATATGGTATATGATGGTGAAAGTTATTATTGGAATGGAGCTAATTATTTAGATCATTTAACTCTTACTGATTTTGATAAATACTATAATTTTGGAGAAAGCCAAACAATTATATTAGCAGGAGATTTTACAAATGCGACAAATACAATATTATCTAATAAAAACTCTTTAAGCCAAAAATCAAATTTAGTTACTATTAATCGTTCAAATCTATCATATGCAGGTTCTAATGAAGCAAAATTAGGTTCAATATCTACACCATTTAATATAGATGGTTGTATAGCATTGAGATATGATAAAACAACTCATAGAGTTGATGTAGATACAATGGCATTTAGTGCAGATAAAATAACAAATAATAATATGGTATTAACAAGTGCATTCTCTCAAGATACTAACCCTGCTTTATTAGGTGATAAAACTACATGTAAAGTATATTATAAATTAGTATTAGTTTATAATAGAGTATTAACAAATGAAGAAATACAAACTGCTATGACAGCAATAAAATCATTTTTTTAAGCACCACATCCATATATCAAAGTGATGGCACAGTTGGGTGTGGAAGCATTATTGCCATACAAGACGACGGAACCTTAATATGTATCGGCGATGGAGAAAATTCGTTAGAAGGAGTAATACTAGCATCTTTATCGGAGGTGAATTATAATGAGTAATATAGGCTGTAAAATCTGCTGTTCTGATGAAATGATTGTTGGCAGATGGTATAAAATAATAACTTATCCGATAGGATTTAATCAAAATAAAGATGGTACACTTATTGATAATGATTTTCCATATAAATATACAGTAAATTATACATGCAATAGTAATTTAGTAACATTATTACATGATTCTATTTATATAAAAAGTATGGGACAATTTTCAATTCAATGTGTAGATATGTATGGAAATAAAGATTCAAAAATAATTAATGCTATTAAAGCTCCTACAATTGTACGAACAGATATTGAAATGAATCCTTCTTCATGGAGTGATTTAAAGAACAATATATCTGAAAATAAATATATTTCTATTCCTAAAGGTAAATATAATTTTACTTTTGATAGTGAGGAGTTAAAAATTCCAAAAGGTACAATTATTGATTTTAATAATTCTATTGTAAATATTTCAATTACTGACGCTAACTGGAAGGGTTTTAAACTACTAAATGATTTTAGTGGTATTATTAATGCTCATTTTGTTGGTGTAAATATGAAAGAAGTGACTAATAATTCTGCAAGCACTCCTATTATTAATATTACAAATGGATATATGCAAGAATTAAGACATATAGAATTTAAAAATACAAGTGGTTATAATATTTGTATCGGAGACTGGGCTTTTAGAGGAACAGATTATCAAACTAGACATTATGGAAAATGGACTTCATCATCTGCTAGTGGTATTACACCAACAGATTGTATTAATGGTTATATAAATGACAATGGTACAGTTGATACTAATACTGTTGAGTATTGGACTTCTAGTAATACATTTCCATTGTCTACACAAGATACTAATTATGATTGTTCTTACGCTGTAGGTAAACCTAATATGTATATTCCTACGACTGCTAGATTATATGATATAGCTTTTTATGATGAAAATAATAATTTTATACAATTAAAAAGAAATCAACAATTTTTTAAAAAATATTATTATTCATCTAATTCTAAATATTGTAGATTATCAGTTAGACAAATTAATAAACCAACTGAATCATCTCCTAGAGATGATACTTGTTATATGAGATTATTAACTAGAAGTAATTCTGATATAAATACTTGTGATTGTGTTAGAGAATTATATTGTGATGATATATATTCTAATGATACTGAATCAGGTATTATGTCAATAGTCGGTATGTGCCAAGATATACATCTAAATCGAATCAAATGTATTGAAAACGGATGGAGAAATCATTGGAGTTTTGATATTGAGGACTGTTGGAATAGTGCATTAGGAATTGTTATTACTCATTCATATTTTGGTGGTACTGTGTGTTTACATGGAGTCCAAGGTTTATCTATTATTAGTTCAATTCTTTGGAGAACACAAGAAACCAGTACTAATCATTTTACTACATTTATTAATTGTTTAATACAACGAATTTGGATGAGTGGAATTAGATGCAATTTAACAGCCATAAATAGTTATTTTGATAAATTCCAAGTATATAATGATAAAGAGCGTGGTAATTATTTTTCTTTTGGTAAATTAGAAACATCAAAAGATAAAGAAATAAGAGATAAAATTTCTTCATATATTGTTAAAGGATTTTATAATATTGGTTCGTAATAAAATTATGAACTAGTTTTTTGTAGAATATAAAATATTTATTTTATTAAAGAGACCACTATGGGTAACATAGTGGTCTTTGTTTTTTATTTTGAACTATAAATTAATGAATTTAAAAAGGAGGTAAGAGCCAATGCGTAATAAAGACGTGCTGAAGAAACTAAAGAATCTTCCAGACAATACTAAGGAATATATAGACAAAATAAATGATTATCATAAAGTAATTGATAATGCAATAGAATTTGAAATTGCTAATGGTACTATATCATCAATATCAACTTATTCTCAAAATAAAACTAATGGTGATACATATAATATGAAATATATCAATAGTAATAAAATTATTGATACTACAAATACTCTTGGAATACCAATTTTAATTAGTATATCTGATGGTAGTAAATATATGTATCATAAAGCACTTTTAAATGGATTAGAAGGAACTCCTCATTGCTATTTGGATAATATTCAAATTTCTTTTTATAATAATAAAAAGATTCAAATTAAAATGTATAATAAAAAGAATTTTGATTCATCATTTAATCTTGTAGAATCGAATGGATGCTGTTTTAGTATAAATTATGGTGGAAGTACAACTGATGAGCAATATAAATATTTAGATTCTTTAAATATTAGTATTTTATTAGTAGATTATAATTATTTAACTCTTGGTAATACAGTAGAATATACTCCAACTGGAGATTATAATCCAGCAACTAAAAAATATGTAGATAATTTGGTAGAAAAATCAAAAACTGTTATGTGTACAGATGAGGAAGTAGATAATATGCTTAACGAAGTTTTAGGAGGTGATTATAGTGGCAACTAATAATGCTGTTAGTTTTAATCAACTAAAGAAAAGTGTATTTAATATGAAGAATTATAATGATCAGTCTATACAAGAAATTTATAATAATATAAATAGACCTTATACGCAAGTTCCAGATTTAATTAAAACAGTAGCTACAGTAAACTCTGATACAAAAAAATTAAATATTGATAATTATGATTATTCTAAAGATAATTCTTCTGGATATGGTAATCAAATATATAAAAATTATACAGATAAAACTCTATATGATTATTTTAATGATCAAAATAATTATATAGATGTCAAAGTTAAATATAATGGAGAATATGTAATAAATGAAATTTATAAAATTTCAGGTTCTGGAATTATTTTACTTAAATCTTATAAACCAGATTCAAATAATACTAAATATTATTTTAAAATACAAGTAAGAAAAAACTTTAAAATAGATAGTAATACTGGTACTTTGGTTTCTTCACAAGGTGATTTCTATTTTGCAGCAAACTATTCATATGATGAAAATGTAGAAAATCCAATGACTGGAGATTTTGAAATTTCAATATCTATATTAAAACCTAATGAAAAAGGTATTAGTTCTTTTAAAACTATAAAAGAAGTTAAAGGAAATGCTTGTTCTTTAGTACCTTATGAATATAATACAGATAACCATTATGTAGGCAACAGAACAATAAATTTTGGTAGTGGAGATGCTCCTAGAAACTCTTATATAACTGACACAAATGATTTCGGAGCTAATACTTATCCTTCAACAAGTGGATATTTAGGTGTATTTGGATATAGTAATTACATTAAAATGATTAATTTTGCTCTTATAGCTGGTGGATTTAATAATATAGATTCATACTATACTGGTTCTGGAATGAGTGGTGTTTTATGCGTTGGTGGTAATAATAAATTTAAAGAAAAATCAGGTACCCCTTCTAAAGATAGCTATTTGGGTATAGTTGGTAATAATATAAAAGTGTCACAAGCTGGTTTTTATATTGGTGCATATGGTACAGTTCCTTATTCTGAAATTTTTGCAATATGCAATGGCACTCAAACAGAAGATAAAACATTATTATCAATAAATAGAGATACTGGAGCAGTTACTAGTATAAGTACTCCAACAGAAAATAATCATTTGACTAATAAAAAATATGTAGATGATAAAGTAGCTGGAATAGTTAATTCAGCACCAGAAACTTTAGATACATTACAAGAATTAGCTACTGCATTAGGAAACGATCCTAATTTTGCTACTACTGTATCTACTCAAATAGGTAAAAAAGTTGATAAAGTTGATGGAATGAGTTTAACTCATAATGATTTAACAAACGAATTAAAAGCTAATTATGATGCTGCTTATACTTATAGTCAAGCTAAGCATAGTTATAATGATTTAACTGATAAACCAACTATACCTAGCATAGATGGATTAGCTACTACAGAATATGTAGATAGTAAATCATTGCCTATATTATTCTTAGACGATAGTAATAGAACTGGTGATAAATTATTCCCATTATTACCAGAACATAATCTAGTATTTATAGCTGGTGATGCTCAATTTACTGATGAAAATGGAAATATAAATATAATATATGGTCTTTGTTATTCAGATTTACAAGCTGATGGAAGTAAATTGCTTACTGAATATAGAACTAGTAAATCAGCATCAATAGCTACTAATGGTACATTAAAATCATTTGATTATATAGATGAATACACAAAAACTATACTAGCATTGTTTAAAAATGCCCCATCTGGAAAAGTATTAGTTAAAAATCAAAATAATACATTTGAATGGATTGAATTACCATCTACTCCAGATTTAAGTTCTTATGCACCTATTACTAGTCCAGTATTTAAAAAATCTATAAGAATTGGCGATATACAGCCAGATAAAACTCTAGGAGAAAATTCTATAATAGCAAGTTCTTATGGAGAAGCATCAGGGAAGTATACATTATCAAATGGTAAAGCAGCAGCTGCTAGAGCTGATTATTCACATGCAGAAGGATATGCTTGTATATCAAAAGCTATATATTCACATGCAGAAGGTGAACAATGTATTACAAATGGGCAATCATCACATGCAGAAGGACATGGTTCTACTGCTAATGGAATAGATTCACATGCAGAAGGATATTATACTACTACTAATGGAAAATATTCTCATGTAGAAGGTTATAAGACTATTGCAACTGGAGATAATCAACATGTACAAGGTAAATATAATATAGAAGATAAAGATAATAAATATGCACATATCGTTGGTAATGGATATCGTGATGAGCTTAAATATAAAGATTATCGTTCAAATGCATATACATTAGATTGGTCTGGTAATGGTTGGTTTGCTGGTAAAGTTACTCAAGAAGGAACTCCAACAGATGATAAAGACCTTGTTAATAAAAAATATGTAGATGATGCTAATGTAGAAGCAACAGATGAAGAAGTTAATGCTATGCTTTTAGAAGTTTTAGGAGGTGATTATAGTGCCCAAAGTTAATCTTAATCAATTAAAGAAAACTGTAACTAATGTAAAGAATTATACAGATAGTAAAACTAAATCAATAACTGAAAAATATGATGCATATATTTTAAATAATGCTGTTCCAGAATCTTCAGTAATTGGTAAAGATTATGATGATGAAAATATTACACTATATAAAATAAGTGATTCAGATATAGTTTTTCCAGAGAATTCTATTCTTACAGATGAAGATTTAAAGAATAAATTATCTTCAATAAATAAGCTTTCAGAGACACAAAAATGCATAATAACTTATAATGATGGTACTCAAGATATTACTAAAAATATTGAATTAGAGTATGGGAGCTATTATTCTACAAATGAAGCTGATGATGGATTGAGAATTTCACTTGAAGAAAAATATAAAGCTGAAAATGGAGAAATAAAATCTGGTTTATTTGTTATTGTTGGAATAGTAGATAAATCATCATTACCACAATCTGATGAAAGATTAATGTCAGTTAAATATAAATATCTTGAAGTAAAGAAAATAACTTTATATATTGAATTGTATAAGAATCAATTACCAGATAAAGCTATAATTGATTTAAATTTTGATAAAATCACTAATCTTCCAACTAATATAGAAAAATTGAAAAATAATGAAGCTGATGTATTAACTAGAGAAGAAAAAATACTATTAATAAAGAATCGATCTTTATGGGGTTCTGAAAATATTGATGATTACAATAAAGCACCATATACCACATCTGCTACAAATAATACTTTTAGAAATACAAGTAATATAAATTCTGGAATAACTGTAAAAGCAAAAAAACCTGCACTTGGTAAAGGTTTAAAAATTGAGCCATTTTATTATGTATACACATATTATTTATATTATAGAAAATCTCCAAATGTTGTAATAGATATAATTAATAGTAAAGGAACAATAATACATTCTTTAGATAGTAATGAAGATGCAGATACTTTACAATTTTATAACTTAAGTGCAAATACTTTTGATAAAAATAACGATTGCTATTTTGTATTTTCATTAAAAGAAGATGCTCCAACGAATAGTCCATATGGAGTTTACCAATTTCATTTGGTTAATATGGGCGATTCTATATTAACATATGTCGATATTGATAAAAAACTTGATAAAAAAGAAATAAGTAAATATGCTTCAATAAGTTATGTTGATGGAAAAGTAGCTGGATTAGCTACAAAAACTTATGTAGATGATAAAACTTCAATGGAAAATGTTATATTTGATGGTCAATCAAATGATCCATTAATAATACATGATTATTGGACACATTGTCCAGTTTCTGATGGTAATGGATGTTGGGTAGTAGATAAACAAATAACATTTGATTCATCTAAACCTAACCCATATTATTTATTGTGTGATAATACTTTATATTCTCCAGAAAATTCAACATTTGATGCAACTAATAGTGCATGGATATATCCTAAAGTTCCTAATACAGGTACTATATTCATATGCAATAAATATAATAATGAAAATAAATTAATATTACCATGGGATGATACAAATTCTCCATTAAGAATGAAATTATACACTAAAACAGAATTAGCTACTGCAATATCTGATGGTGATTTAGAAGCAACTTCAGCTGAAGTTAAAGATATGCTTGCAAAAGTTTTAGGAGGTGACTATAGTGGCGAAAAAAATTAATTTAGAAGAATTACAACAAACTACACAAACATTAAAAAATTATGTAGATGATAAAACTAAAGATATTGCCAATTACGAATTAGCCGTAAATGATGGAGAATTATACTTAAAAAAGGATAAAGTAGGTAATGAAGCAACAGATCCTGTATATGGTGATAGTTTAACTTCACTAACTGCTGATCCTGATATTTACTTAACAAAAGATAAATATCAATATGTTACTGGTGTAAATACTGTAGATAATTTAATATGGCTACCTTCTACTGATATGCCTGCATTCCTTAAAATACGCTTATATGCTATAAATTGTAAAATGAAATCTACTTTTGACAATGCTGTAAAATGGAAAAATGGACAAAATCCTGCTTCAGGTAAATTTGAGATGACAGCTAATAATATATATGAGTTTGTATTAACTTATATAAATGGAAGTTGGATAGGAGAATTTATAACTTATGATAATGCATAGTATATTTCTTCAAAAGATACTAAATTAATACTAAAGCCATTACGATTAATTTCGTAATGGCTTTTTATTTTAACACTATTAATAAAATGAAAGGAGGTAATTATAGTGGGTAAAAAAATTAATTTAGAAGAATTACAACAAACTGCACAAGCATTAAAAAATTATATAGACGTAACAATTGATGATAGGATGAGTAAGTTAAAAATAAAAACTATAAGCCAATCAGAATATGATTCTTTATCTACTAAAGAACCTAACACATTATATCTAATTACCGATTAAAATATATAAGAAGGGAGAACTTTTATGACTATAATGAAAATTAAGCCTTCTGGATATGATGCTGGTGCATGGGATAGTAAAGCCTATCCAATGGAAAATGCTTATGATGATGATTTGACAACTGTTGCAAGATGCAGTTTAAGAAGAATTAGTGGTGAAAAAAAATGTAAATATAATTTTTCTTTACCAGAACTTCCAGAAGGATCAATTATAAATAAAGTAAATTTACGTTTACTTTTAAAATGTGCAAATAGTAATTCAACAGGAGCCTGCTTTTTAGCTATAAGATTAAACGATACTACTTTAACATTAAAAGAAATACATTTACAATTTGTAAATGATGGTATTAATTATAGTATACCTCTTAGTGAAGAGCAATATAAAAGTTTAAATAGTTTAACTTTTGCTGGTAGATATAATACAATAACGTTTGTTTGTTATGCTTATATATTTGATATGTATATTGAATTAGATTATACAGATTTGAATGAAACTATGCTATCTGATGATAGTGAAATTTGGATAGCTAAAGGAGAAAATCATATTATTAATGTAAATGCATATCCAAGAACATCTATAAATTGGACTTCAGATAAATCTGATATAGTTAAATTAGTACCAACTGATAATGGATTTTCATGTAATGTCGTTGGTAAAAAAATTGGAAGTTGCAATATTACTGCAACACATGCTAATAATCCAAATTGTACTAAAACTTTTTCTGTTAATGTTAATGAAATAATAGAAGACATTTCTTATAATTTCAATTCAGGTGCTAATAATATAAAAGCAATATCAATAGGAGAAAATAAAATAAAAAAAATATATTTAGGAGATAAAAAATTATTTACAACAAGTAATCCACGCATACCACATACTAATTTTGTTTTCAAAAATATTACACAAGATTTGACTATGAATTTATATACAAGATTAACACCAGAAAAATATATTAATGGTATATTATGCCGTGTTAAAACTTATATAGATACAGCAGGGCATTTAGCTGGTGCTCTTAGAACCACTAATGATTCTAGTGGTATTACTGGTGATGATAGTTCGGCAACTTATGATTTTATTCCAGTATTTCCTGGAGAAGATATAATAATAGATATGCCAACTACAAAATATGGGATAGGTTTAGTTGGATATAATGAAAATAAAGATTATTATCAAACTTGGTTTGGACCAGATAATGGATGGGCAAATTATGATAAATATACAGATGGTGATATTGAGAAATATAATAATATGACTTGTACTATACCAGCAGAAGGAGTTAATTATATTAGATGGTGTATGGACTCTTTTGATACTGATAAGTATTATTTTAGAAGATATAGTGCTCAAACTATTGATGCTATTGCTTATCCATTAAATAGTACAGAAAGTAATGAAATATATTATGAATCTTTAGATGAAAGTATAGCAATAATTGAAAATAATAATAGGATTAGAGCAAAATCTGCTGGTTCATGTATTATAAAAGCTACATGTGGATCAATAACTACAAATATAAATTTAACAATAAATGATAATAGTAGTGATTTTGTTACTTATACAAATCAAGCAGATGGTGGCGATAATACAGAACAGCAACAATAATATAATTAAAATAATACTAAAGTCATTACGATTGATTTCGTAGTGGCTTTTTATTTTTTAACACTATTAATAAAATGAAAGGAGGTAATTATATAATGAAAAATAGAGAAGTATTAAAATTATTACAAAATTTACCAGAAAATACAAAAGGGTATATAGATAGTAGAGTACCCAAAAAGTATGCTGGTTCGGATACAGCAGGTGGTGTTGCAACTGAAGCTGCAAAATTAAGTAATGGATTACTTATTGTATTAGGAGCTATGCAAGGTGGACAAAGAACACAATATAATGGTTCATCTTCGCAAACAGTAATAATTAACCCAGCAGCAATAGGTGCTGCTTATTCAGATCATGACCATAATTATGCTGGTTCTTCAACTGCAGGAGGTACTGCTACTGAAGCTGCAAAGACTACTGGTACTTTAACTATAAAAACTAATGGTACAGATGCTCTTACTTTTAATGGTAGTGCTAGTAAATCTTTAGATATTACAGTAGATTCTATAGGAGCCGCTGCTGCTAATCATACTCATAGTAATTATGCATTAACTTCACATACTCATTTATATGCTGCTTCAAAAACTGCAGGAGGTGTAGCTACAGAGGCTGCTAAAACTACAGGAACTTTGACATTACAAACTAATGGTGTTTCAGCAATTACTTTTAATGGTAGCTCTAATAAATCTTTAGATATTACACCAGATGCTATAGGAGCTGCTACTAGTGATCATACTCATAGTAATTATGCATTAGTATCACATACACATTCTTATGCAGGTTCATCAACTGCAGGAGGTATTGCTACACAAGCTGCCAAAACTACTGGTACTTTAACAATTCAAACTAATGGTACAAGTGCTGGAACATTTAATGGTAGTGCTAATAAAACTGTAAATATTACAGCTGCTAATATAGGAGCCGCTGCTGCTAACCATACTCACTCTGGATATGCTCCTGTTTCACATACACATCCTTATGCAGGGTCTGAAACTGCAGGTGGAGTTGCAACTGAAGCTGCAATGACTAGTGGTACTCTAACTATAAAAACTAATGGTACTGATGCTCTTACTTTTAATGGTAGTGCTAGTAAATCTTTAGATATTACAGCAGGTGGTATAGGAGCTGCAACTGCTAACCATACTCACTCTGGATACGCTTCTGCTTCACATACTCATTTATATGCTGCTTCAAAAACTGCAGGAGGTGTAGCAACTGAGGCTGCCAAAACTACTGGTACTTTGACAATTCAGACTAATGGTACAAGTGCTGGAACATTTAATGGTAGTGCTAATAAAAGTATTAATATTACAGCTGCTAGCATAGGAGCCGCTACTACTGATCATACTCATAGTGGATATGCTTCTGCTTCACATAGTCATGGATTGTTAAATTCTACTTTATGTAAAGAATTAGGAAGTACTACTTCTGGTGGATGGAGTTTATTGAATAATGACTATCAAGGATTTTTATTAATGTCTTTAAGAACTAATGCTAGTGCACCAAACTGGTTAATAGGTAATTATAGTTCTGCAATAGCATTTGGTGGTTCTGATACTAAAGGTGTTATGAGTGTAGCATATTCAACTCCTTCAATTAAATTTGCTGGTGGTAATGGTACAGCACCAGTATGGAATTTATCTATAAGTGGTAGTAGTGGTAGTGATTATAATATGGATAATTTTGCTTCAAATTCAGTAGTCTTTACTATACAAAATAATGTAGAAAGTATGCAAAAAGATGTAAATAACTTGAAAACTCAAATGGGAAATATAGATGCTATATTAGATGAAATAAATGGTGAATCATTATAGGAGGTGATATAATGGCAACAGCAGAAAAATTGCAAAATATTATAGATACTAAAACTGGTTTGCAATCTGTTATAGAAGATAATGGACAGACAGTACCTACTAAATTTTCATATTATCCATCTACAATAGATAATATAATTGATAATTTAAAAGGTCTTATGATAGTAATGGATACTATTATTATTAATAAAAATACAACTGAATATCAATTAAATTTATTTTTTGAAAATTTACCAGATGCAGGTTCTTATACAGCATTGACTCAAGTAGTAACAATAGGTAGTGGTGTTAATGTTAGAAGTAGTGGTTCAAATTCAGGAACTGCTTTAGGTAAGGTTGGTAAAACTGATGTTATACCAATATTAGGAACAGCTTCATCAGGATGGTATAGAATAAATAGATATAGATATGGTACAACAACTGCAGCTTATGATAATCCACTTAAAACTTACAATACTAATTCAGCTTATATATCTAATAGTGTTAGTGCAAATGTTGTATCTAATAAGCAATATCCTATAAAACAAATTGATATTAGTAATCTTCCTACAAATGTTCAACAAAGTTGTAATTACAAAATAGCTGAAGCTAAAGGATGGATAGTAATGTTTTCTACAGGTTCTGGAAATAATTCAGGACAAATTACTTCTAGTACTGTATATACATTTAATAATTGCTATACTGATAATTATTCTGATAGCGGATATAGAAATAAGGTAGGTACTAATACTTCAGTAATACGTCAAGGATATTGGTCTGGATATAATTATTATAAAGGAAATATAAGATTTACTAATAAAAGATTATCTGAAGTAAAAGCAGTATTAAATAATTCATCAGTAACAAAGATGGAATTATATTTACAAAGAGATACTACTACTCATGGTAGTTCATCAGCTGCATCAATCTGTTTATATGCTTGTAATAGTTCTGGTTCTTATTCAGATTATGCTATTTCTACTTCAGCAACTTTAACTAGAGGCGACTCTACATGGATTACTCTTCCAGATGCAGTAAAATCTGGATTTGCCACAGGTAAATATGATCATTTTAAAGTATATAAAAGTAGTACTTCTACATCATATTATATAGTATACAAAACTAATGCTAAATTAAGACTAACATATACAACTTAGTAAGGAGGTAATTATATGAATGATTTAGAATTAATTAGAAAGGTTAAAAATTCAGCATCATTAGATTCTCCAGAATTTACAGGTGTGCCAAAAACACCAACGCCTTCTGGAAGTGTAACTAATCAAATAGTAAATGTTGAATATCTTAATAAAAGAATTACTGAATCTGGTGGAGGTTCTTCAGGACCTTCAGTAGATTTAAGTGCTTATGCTAAATTGGCATCTCCAGAATTTACAGGTGTACCAAAAGCACCAACAGCTTCTGGAAGTGTGCCTAATCAATTAGTAAATGTTGAATATCTTAATAAAAGAATTACTGAATCTGGTGGAGGAGGTGGAACATCAATTGATTTAAGTGCTTATGCTAAATTAGCATCACCACAATTTACTGGAGTTCCAACTACACCAACACCAGATAGTCAAAATCAATTGCAAATAACAAATGTTAAATTTGTTTCTGGGCAAGTAGATACTTTAACTGAAGTATTTACTAATAAAATGACTGAGTTACAAAAGAAAATTGATAGTATACAATCAGTTGGAGTTGATGTAGAAAAACTTAAACAAGAAATTATTAAGGAATTAAAACCTAATATAAGTGAGGATGTAGTAAAACAATTACAAAGTGAAACAGTTAAAATATCATTTTCTGATTTAGATAGTAATCAAAATAATATACTTAAACAAATAGAAGCTGTAATAAAAATAATTGATGATGCAATTAAAGCATCAACAAATGGCTCTTTTGTTAATACATTAACAGCATATAAAGGAGAATTAACTAGTAAAAGAGATCAATTAGTTACTCTTTATAATCAAGCTAAAGCTGCATATGATGTTTGTTGTGAAAATAACAATACATCAAATTATGCAGATTTTACTCATAAATTAAAATTGTGGGATGAATATGCTGGTGAAGTATTAGGATATTGTCAATCAGTATTGAGTAAATTTAATGGATTATTAGTTGGTTTAAAAGCAGATGCTACTCAAGATGCTATATTTAAGCTATTAACTAATAATGGAGAAGTTCAAGGTATATATTATGCAGATGTAAAAGACGATACTGGAAGAACAACTAGACAATTATTTATAAATGGTGAATATGCTCAATTAAGAGGAGCTTGTGTAAAAGATACTGCTGAACAAGATACGTTTAGAGTTACTAAATCTGGTAATGTAATAATAAATGCTACTGAATTTAGTTTAAAAGGTAAATCTATAAATAGTTTAATTAAAGATGGTATATCAAATGATACCACTATTAAAGATACTGTAGATAAAGCAACATCTGGTATGCAAACAACTTTAGATAAATTAACTCAAGATGTAAATAGATTGGATGGACAAATAGGAAATGTTAGTGAAACTGTTAAAAATGCTATAGCTGATGATATAATTACTGAAGCTGAAGAAAAAGCTTTAGGTAAATTATTTAATGATATATCATCTAGACAAACAGCTGTATTAAAAGAAATAGATGCAGTATTAACTATATTAAATGCAGATATAAATAAAGGTAATGATAAAGTTTCAACTTCTATAGAAAATAGAGATACTTTATATACTTATAGAAATAGTGTTAAAAATGCATTCACATCAGTTGAAGATACTTATAAACGTATACAATCTTCTACAAGTAATTCTGATAAAGTTAATTATTTTAAACAATTTGATACTAATGTAACAACTTTAAATACCTATGTTGGTACAGCTAGATCTTATTGTCAAACAGCAATGAATAATTTAATGAATGGTATAACTTCTAAAAAATTATCAGCTGATAGAGAATCAGTATTTAATGCATTAACTGAAAATGGTACTATACAAGGTATAACAATGGTTGAAGATGCAGATACTGGTAAATCTCAATTATATATAAATGGTGAATATATACGTGCAGAAGACTTTAAAGCTGGTTCTTCAGTAGCAACACCAGATTTATATGTTGAAAGAATAAACTGTGTTAGAGTTCCTACAATGCTTGAAGAAGATACTACAGTATATGTAAATCCTTCATCTGCATCTGCAGATGATGATAATGATTTTACAGAAGGTGCTATATTTAAAACTTTCCAAGGTGCTATAGATGCTTGCCCTGTAATATTAAATGGTAAATCTGCATATATTAGATTGCAAACTAATATAACTGAAGATTTACTTATAAGAGGTATAAATGGAGGAACATTATATATTTATCTTGAAAATCATAATATAAGAGGTAATATAAAAATATGGGATTGCCATTCTATAATGATGTATGGCGGTACTACTTATAATGAAGATATGGCAACTTCATCTAGACCAGTTATAACTCCATATAAAATGGTACCAATAGATACTTATTATTATACAATATTTGCTGTAAGAACAAACTTTGTATATGTTAAAAATATTAATGTATATGGTAAAGTTTCTACATCTGATTCAGTATATACAAATGATGATAAAAACTTTGCTTTAGGAGCAGGTAGAGGTTCAATACTAAATGCTGCAAATGTTGGTGTAATAAATAGTGATAATGGTTTACACGCTGTTAGAGGTGGTAAAATTATATCTCAAAACTGTGAAGGATATTGTACTAAATATGGATATTATAATCTATATGGTGGGCAAATTGATATTTGTTCTGGTACATTTAATTCTAAATATGTATATAGTGCTGTTGGTGGTAAAGTAGCTAACTATAAAGCTAAAGATAAAGATGTAATAAATGTAGCAACAAATATGGTATTCAGTACTTCTGCAATATCTGTAAATAGTTCTTTAAAAGGAAATTCTAGTATAACTAACTCTACTTCTTATTCAATCAGTAGTACTACTGGATATTCTTATAGAATTGCTGGTCCTTATAAAGGTTCTTGGTCAACAGATAACGTTGTTAGAGAAGGTACTTGGTCTGGTTCTACTAATAAAGGATTCTGGTTCTTTGGTAGCTTATTGAAAAATTTCAAAGGTTCTAACGTTACTAAGATAGTAGTTACAGTTACAAGACAATCTGCTGGTAGTTATGGTTCATCTGTAACTATGCATTTAAGATATCATAATTTTGTAACTAAAACAGCTGCTGGTCATGCAGTATCTAGTACTTCTGTAGGTCCAGCTGTAAGTGATTGGAGCTTAGCTTGTACTTGTAAAGCAGTTGGTAGTGGATCAATTAATACATTTACATTAACATCTTCAAATGCTAGTGCTGCTTTAAGTGCTATTAAATCAGGTACATTAGCAGGATTCGCTTTATATTCAACTGGAGCAAGTTATCAACAATATTCTCCAACTATGAAAGTTACTGTTTATTGTGATTAATAGTATGTCTCCCAATGGTATTATCCATTGGGAGCTTTTTAACAATATTGTAAAAGGAGAGTGGTGCTAATTATGGTTAATAATAACGTAGTATATCAACAAAATGTATATATAGATTTTGGTACACAAAATAAATCTTTTATAGATATTCATTTATTTTTAAAAGATATCGGTATAGTAAATAATGCTTTCTTTTTAGTATTAATGGATCCAGATTTAGCTGGTGTTAATCCTAGAGATCCTAGATTGAATAGGATGATGAAACAAAAGATATTAAGAGAGTGTATTACTAATTATTATTATTTTATAAGAGAAGCAGTAAGAATACCTGATAGTGGGGGTGCTGTTAACTCAGGGATTCCATATAAATTACACAGAGGAAACTTAGCTTTAAACTTTTGTTTAGTATATAATTATAATATTAATATAGAATTGCCACGTCAACATGGTAAAACTATGGGAATATGTGTAAGAATATTATGGGAATTCTTATATGGAACAACAAACTCAGAAATGATGTTCTCTAATAAGAAACATTCAGATGCTAAAGACAACTTACAACGTCTAAAGAACTTAAGAGATGCTTTACCATCTTACTTACAAATGGCAGAGCAATACGGTATTGATGGTAAACGATTGAAAATTCGTGATAGTGTAGAAACATTATCAAATCCTTTAAATGGAAATAAAATAAGAACTATGCCAGGGGCTAGAAATAAAGTAAATGCAAACTCACTAGGTAGAGGTTGTACACAACCAAGACAATGGTATGATGAATTTGCATTCATATTGTTTAATAAAATTATATATCAATCTGCAACTCCTGCATATAAAACAGCATCTATGAATGCTAAAAACAATGGAGCTCCTTATGGTATTATTATGTCTACAACTCCTGGTGACATGACTACTGAACAAGGATTATATGCATTCCATGTTAAAGAAAATGCTACTCCATTTAGTGAAACTTGGTATGATATGGATAAATCTGAAATAGATGCTTTACTATCAAAAAATACTAACTCTGTATTTGTATATATAAGATTTACTTATCAACAATTAGGTTCAGGAGAAGATTATTTTAAAGAAATGGTTATAGAATTAGGTAAAGACTGGGCAGTAATTCGTCGTGAAGTTTTACTTGAATGGTCTACAAGTTCCGAAAATTCTCCATTTAAGAAAGAAGATTTGGAAAGAGTTAAATTATATATTAAACAACCGATAAAAACTATAACTTTATGTAGATTCTTTAACTTTAATATCTATAAAGAAATGGATAGAAGACATGTTCCTATAATTGGAGTCGACGTTTCTGGCGGTTATAATCAAGATAGTTCTGCTGTAACCATAATAGATTCATATACTACAGAAGTAGTAGCAGATTTTAACTGTAACTTTATCTCGATTGGTGATTTAACTAGAGTTATTTACGAACTGGTGACTAAATATATGCCTATGGCAGTTGTAAACGTTGAACGTAATGGTGGATTCGGTGCAACAGTAGTTAGTGAATTATTGAAAACTAGAATCAAACGTAACTTATACTTTGAAATTAAAGATAGAATAGTAGAAGAACGTTTCAACGGTATGCATATAGCTAGAACTAAACAAAAAACAAAAGTATATGGATTAGATTCAAGTAAAAATATAAGAAACTTATTAATGGAAATACTTAGAGAAAGAATGGAATATCATAAAGATAAATTTATTTCTCCAATAATATATTCTGAATTAGAAACTCTTGAAGTTAAACGTAATGGTAAGATTGAACATGCTTCAAATGGACACGATGACCAAATATTCTCATACTTAATTGCTTTATATGTATGGTATTATGGTAAGAATGTTATGGAAACTTGGAACATACAAAAACAATCCATAAGAACTGACCAAGATGCTGATGAAGGAATAATAAGTTTAGAAGAACAATATGATGATATCTTTGAAGATGTCATGATTGATGAATATGATGACCCAAATGATGTTAAAGGACAATTAGACTACTTAAATCAAACTAGAGCTGTATCATATGAACAATCATTAATTAATCAACAAATGCAAGATGAACAAGCTTTGCATATGTTAATACAAAACAACCCATTAGCAAAGAAAGCATTTGAAAATAAATATGGTATGGAATATGAAAATAGTAATTTCGGTAATTATACTATACCAAATAGTGTATTTATGAACTTTAATAATTTTGATGATAAAGATATAGGATAAAAAATAAACCCAAGGGATTTCTCCCTTGGGTTTTTACTAATCTAATATTCTATATATTTCACTCATTATAGATTTAGCTTTATCAATTTTTTCTTGTTTATAAGCTATACAATCATTAAGAGTATTATTAGCTTTTTCCATCTCTTCTATTCTGTCATTCTTTTCATCAATCATAGTACTAAGTTCTGCAATTTCTTTTTCTTTACTTTCAACTGTACATTTTAATTCTTTTATATTTGCAAGACTTTCATCATAATCATCATTAAGCTTTCTATTCATATCTACATATTCTTGAAGTTTTTCAGATAATAATTTTTGTTGGTCTAGATATATTTTTTCTTTATCTTCTAATTCTTCTATACGTTTAAGATTTTTATTTATTTCTTCAATAAGAGCTGCTAGTTGTTCTTTATCATTGTGTAATCGTTCTTCATATTGATCTTTTTGTGCTTCCAATTCAGCTATAGTTTCATTTGCTTTTTCTAAAGCATTCTTAGTCATTTGGTATTCATCTTTAAGATTAACAAATTGATCATTTGCACAACTTAATCTGTCTTCTAATTCTTTTATTTCTTCATGTAGAGCATCTACATCTACAGAATTATCATCTATAGCTGTATCTAGTTTATTAGTAAGTACTTCTATTTGCTCTTTCATTTCCTCAATACTGCATTGTAATTCACTTTTCATATTATTGATTTTTATATCAGTTCTACTTAATATTGCCATAATATATATTCCTCCTTAAAATTTAATTATTTTATTAGTTAATCAAAAAATAAATTACCCAGCCGAAACTGGGTAATTTATATCTACTTAATTACCAAAGCATTATCGGATCATAATCATTTGTCCATTCATCGAATCCATTAGCTTTATCCCAGCCTCCAGATTCAACAAAATGTTCATATTCTGCTTCTTTTAATGCTCTTGTAGGTATTTGTTTTTCTTTAGCTGACTTTTCAATATCTGATTCATATCTATAACCAAATTCATCTATCCAATATTCTTTAGCTATATTATCTGAAACTACTAAATCATCATCTAAAGCTAAGCACACAAATTGTGCAAAATTTTCCATCATTTCATTAACTAATTTATTTTTAGTTCTTACTATTGTAGTATATTCTTGCATATTCAATACCCCCTTAATATAATTCATTTAAGTTAACGTCTTCTATTCTATAATAGCAATTTATTTTGGTTATCATCTCTGTATCTGTATCTTTATAGAAATATCTTTTAAATATTACATATTCATCAGTATATTTATCGTCTTTATCCAACCAGATTTTTATATCTCTTTGCCAATCAGTTGGCTCTCCATATTGTTTGATCGCCATATCTAATAATGCTTCTTTGGCTTTCTCTTCTGATTCAAATACTCCCATAAATTGATCTTGATGACAACAAGAATAAGTATTCATTATTAAAACTTTCATAATCTTTTCCTCCTTTAAATTTATAAAAAAATTACTCAGAGAGAACTCTGAGTAATTCTTATGATTATTTTATATCATTATCTACTAAGAATAATCCTTTGCCTTCTATAATATATAATTCATCACCAATAAATGTATAATTATCTACAACCAATAAGCCGTAAGGATATTCTTCTTCATCATCTTTAAATATAGCATATTCTATTTTACCTTCACTATCTTTATAATAAGTGTCAGTAGTGACTACAGGTTTACTATCTCCATTATAACAGATAAAGTATGCTAAATTTTTATACACTATTGAATCTGTTTTATCATGAATACTAGTAATACTTCTTTTAAATCTATTACCAGTTGTTACTACTGTATTATTATCATCTATATACATTTTGTCTTTATAATAATCATTATGATATTGATGTATCAATCTATTTTGATTATCATAAACATTTCTTATATCATCTAGCTCTACTATTTTACCTTTGTCTAATGTAATTCTAAAGTTATTTTTTATTCCTTCTATAGAAGTATAATCACCTCTATCTACTGGTGCCCATGTATCAGGTATTTCTTCAGTATTTATATGTCTATTCATACTATTAAAAAACCATCCATCATGTTTATCTTCTGATATATCATCTAAAGTAAAGTTATTTATATCAATTAAATCATCTTCAGTTATACATTTTGTTTCATGTACACCTGTTCCTATACATAATATATCATCTTCAGTAGCATAATCAGTTATTTCTAATTGAATATATTTATTATTTTCTTTAGCATATTCATTTAATCCTGCTAAACTTCCAAGATTTTTTTTTATTAATTGTTTTAATTCCATAATTTTTCCCTCCTAAAATTTTATATATAAAAATAACTTGAGAGAATTTCTTCTCTCAAGCTTTTAGTAACATAGTAATTCTTAGTGATGATGATGTCCACAATTACATTCATCATTTTCATCAATTACCATATTTATAAATACAGATTCAAGTAACTTAACTTTTTTATCAGTACTATCTTCATATTCATAACAAACAGCTTGGTCCATTACTAGTTTGCCATTTATTATTTCAAATATTTTTGAACCTATTTCATTTGGGTCTTGAGTATTTATAAATAGTGATTTTAGTAATTCCATTTCAGGTCTATTTTCTTTATCCATTAATGATACTCTTATTAGAATCATTGCTGGATTTGCAACCATAACATCTATAAAGATATTATTGTTTATTTGATTTCTGAAAATATTTTTATTTTTATTCTCTTCTTTATATATGCCAGAAGTTTTTGTAAAGTCAGATAAGTCTTTAGTATTTAAACCTTCTCTTATGTCACCATGATTTATAAATACTTTGTCTTTATCTTTGATATCTTTTTGGCAAGATGTTACTTCAAGTTTATTTGTCTTTTTATCTAATTCTCTTACTGATAGTAATATACAATATTGTTCATCTTTACCTGCTTCTCTTAAACTGATATTTGGAATGTTTACACATTCTTCATTAATTTTTTCTATTGCTTCTTTTACATTTATTAGTTTCATAAATGTACCTCCTTAAATTTATATTATTATTTATATCAAAACCACAATGACTAGAAAGTCATTGTAATTGGTCTTGCTATTTGTAAAGCTTTTGTAACTTCAACTTTTATTATTTCTTCATCTTCTACTTTATATACTCTCTTAAGTATTTGGTCTTTCTTTAGAACACACCAGTCATACCAATTATTATCAGATATATTGAATGCTGATGTTAAACCATATAGTTCGTTTCCTATACAAAATACTTTTCCATTTTTTATTTCTTTGATGAATTCAAATAATACTGTAGCTCTATTTATTCTTCTTGTAAAGTTATCTAAAGATAATTTATAATTTCTTCCAAATCTATAGATATTCTTTATTCCTATTATTTTTGAGAAGTATCTAAATAGATACATATTCTCATCAGTTAAAAGTCCTTCTGTAGTCATAACTTCTAACATCATTTTATCTCCTAGTCTTTCTATGAATTTTTGATTCTTTTCATTTAAATTTTTAAAGAACTCAAAGTTATCAAATATTACTTCTATTTCTTCATCGCTATTATCTATAGCATTAAAGTTTAATAGTCCTACATAACTACTATCTTCGTGTTTTCTTTCATTTACCATTTTCATCATAACTTGTTCTACATTTTTCATAATATTTTCCCTCCAATAGTTTCTTAAAATTATTATATAGTATTTCATTTATTACACTTTTATAATATATAACCCAATATTATTTTAGTAAGAAAAAATATTATAGTCAACAAAATCAATAATAAAAAATATAAGGAGGTAAAACGATGAGTGGTTTTATAGCAAACAATAGTGAATATAATATAAATACAGATCATTCAATGTCTGTAATATTATCACATTTCGATCCAGAATTAATTCTGAGAACTGTTAAAGGATGGATAGATATAAAGTATGAAGAACCAATGCCTTTAATAAGTAATATAATAATGGGGTATAATGAAAATTTCAAACAACTTCTTCATACGTATCAAAATCAATTAGACCAAGAACAAACAATGAATACTAGAAATATGATTTATAAGGATATAATAAATCTTATATGTAATGAATATAATTTAGAATTTAATATAGCAGATTACGATGAGATAGATTTGTATACTCCTGCGTTTTATTTATTCAGATTATTAGTATCTGAATTTACTGAGAATGTAAAAACATTCTTTACTAGTTTTATTTTAAAAGAAAAAAATAATCTTTATGATAGTTTAAACATGAATCAATTTAAGAAAGATAAAGATGCTAGTACAGTATATAATAAGAAAAGAATGGATAATAATAAACTAGCAATTATAATATCTAGATTAGGATATGTAATAGACAATATTTGTGTATATGATATTTCATTTGAAGATTTCTTACGCAATGTATATTCAGATGAAAATTTGATTCAATATTTATTACGAATAGTTGCTCCTAGAGGTGATTTCTTTAAACAATATGTAGCAACTATGTTTGGTGAAATGTCTAAAGTAAGAGCATCTTTAATAAGTGGAATTACTATAATGCTATATAAAGCAGCTGGTAATGATATATTTATAAATGACCTTATGGAGGATGAAGAATGATTACATTAAAAGAGAAACTTCAAGTAACATGCTTAGCTATTAAAATAACATGTATAGCTACATTAATTTCATTATTATTTATTAAAGAACAACGTGAAATTGGATTGTTTACAATTTCAGTATGTTACCCTATAGCTGATATATGCAATTATATATTAAAACGATAAAGAGTAAAGGTGATGTGAATGATTAATAAAGAAGAAACCCTTAGTGTAATTTCTTTTTTTATAAAACTATTACTTGTTGTAGGAGCAATACGAATAGTTTATGATGCTAAATATGTAGTATTGCAGTTATTTGCAATATTTGTATTATATATAGTAACAGATATCGTTACTAGATTATTAAGATTTATATTTATAGGAGGAAAATAATATGTCAACAAAATTAACTGATGAACAAGTAAAAATGATAAGTGATGCTTTAACTCAAGAAGGAGAAGCTCAAAAAGGAATAGAAGAATCTTATAGAAATATAATGAATGCTTCAGATGAAGAAAAAGAAAAAATGTTAGAAATACCAGAAGAAGATGGTTCAGGTGTACCATATAATGTATTAAATAAATCTCTTGTAAAAACTAATGCTTTAGTTTCAGTAAATCCTGCTACAGGAGAAAAAATTATGGTGAAAGACCAATCAAAACTAAAAAGTAAAACACAAGAAGAAATAGAAATAGAAGACTTATTAGGAATAACAGATGAAGATATATCTAATGCTGATATAAAATTAGCAGAAATACAAGATGATGTACTTACTAAGAGTACTAAAGAATTAGCTGATTTATCTGATGATGATGCTGTGATAATGCTTAATTTAATAAAGAAATCTGAAGATGGTATAGAAGTAACATATGATGAATTACCAACTAAGATAGCTTTATTAGTAGATAATCTTAGAGTAGGACCAGATGGTAAAAGAAGAAGTACAAAAACTGTAATAAAAGACTTATTACATTTCATTAAAAATCAAGCACAAGCTGACCAAGAAATAATAAACTTACAAGATACATTACAAAAAGAAATGGATATGCCATCTCTAATAGGAATGTATAATGAACAAACAGATAAACTTATGTCTGAAAGTTTAATTAATTTAGCTAATAAAGCTGAAGAACAAGGAAATGAAGATAAGGCTAAACAATTAAGACTTATGTCTAGTGTATATGAAGATGCCAAAAACTTTATATCTATAGGCAATGCTATAGATAATAAAGAAAAAGAAGCTAAAAAACTTGATCGTGAAGTAAAAAGATTTAACAAATATATTAGGGACTTTAATTTTAAATATGCTAAAAATACAAAGTTCACTATAGATAGTCTTCAAAATACTTCACTTATATTACAAAGACATACACAATGTACAGAAGAACAAGCTGAAAAATTCTTAATAATATTCTGTAGAATTTGCTTGAATAAATCTTCAAATGATGTAATAGATCATATATATATGTATTTCACTTTGAAAACAATTACTACATTGGACGCATATAAGCCTAATGACGAAGTTTATATGAAAAAGATAGAACAATTATGTAATATATTACAAAAATTAAAATAAGATTCTTGATATGATAACAATTATATAATATGAATATATTATATAAGGAGGTGTTATAATGAAATATTATGGTGAAATAAATCCACATAAATTTGATGGAGATTGGCATCCATCTCCACCATTAGAAGATGACTTTATTGATGGGAATTTTCATAATCATGATAATCATTATAGAGATTATATGCTTACTAGTTTAGTGAAAGCTGAAATAGTAAAAACTTTAAAATTAGAATTATCAAGATATAATTGTAAGAAAACAGTTCATCTAACTAAAGATGACAGAGTAGAAATAGTATATTTAGATCATTTGCAATTAAGATATAAATTTGGAAGAATTAAAGATCTAGACACTAATAGACTTTGCTTAGATTGTTCAGATGAATGTACATCTGAAATTATTCATGTGTCTTTACAAGATATAAGAGATATTGAAGTTTATTATGGAAAATTTATATTAAGACCAAATAAATGTGAATTTGATGATGCTTATAAAAATGATTGTTGGTGCAAAGACGACAAACCTCATAGATGTGATATTTTATATGTTCCTGAAAAAATGTACACACAAGATGACATTGAGATATTATTACAATGGCTAAATGGAGATTAAAAGTATATTTCGTTAAAATCAATAATCGTTTTTTATAATATAAATAATATAAACAAGGAGTGATACAACAATGGCAAATTATCCTGTAAAATTTGTACAACTTACTGAAGTACAATTTAAAGCATTAACTGCTAAAGACAAAGGTACTTTATACTTCCTATCTGATGTAGGTCAAATATACAAAGGAGATGTACTATACAGCGGTACAGTTATGACTAAAACTGGTGAAGCTGGTAAACAAGGTGTTCTTTATGTAGATGCTAATAACAGATTATTTGAAGGAACTGGAAATGGATTTAAAGAAATAGTTCCAGCTGCTCATACTTTAGATGCTAAAGATGATGTTAAATCACCAACATCTAAAGCTGTAGATGATTATCTTAAAACTAAATTAGTAGCAGATGTTACTTACGACTCTGTTGCTCAAAAATTATCTGTAACTAAATATGGTCAAGAAGCTGCTGATTTAACATTAACAGGTATGTTATCAGCTACTGGTGTTACTTATGTAGATGGTACTTTAACTTTACCAACTGTAAATGGTGAAGCTGTAGTATTAAACTTACCAAAAGAAAACTTTGTTAAATCTGGTTCTTATGATGCTGCTACTCAATCTATAGTATTAGTATTAACACAACCAGATGAAGATGGTCAAGAACAAAAAGTTATTATACCAGTTTCTGCATTAGTTGATATATCTAAAGTTGAAGGTTCTGCTACTTTAGATTTAAAAATGAGTGCTGAAAAAGTTATAAGTGGTGCTGTTAAAATATCAGCTGCTGAAGGTAACTTAATAGTTGCTAAAGATGATGGTATATTTGTATCTCCAGTTGACTTATCTGGTAAACTAGATGTAGTTGATAAAACTAAAGTTGACGAAATAGTTACTGTTAAAGCTGATGGTCAAGTTAAACCAAGTGGTAAAAAAGTTGGTGGAGCTACTTTAGCTGCTGAAGTTAACTCTAATACAGTTGCTACAGAAGCTGCTGTTAAAGCTGCAGATACTGCATTAGAAACTAAAGTAGAAGCAAGTTTAGCAGACGGTTTAGCTCTAAAAGTTGCTAAAGCTGATATAGCTGTAGCTGCTGGAACTACTGCTGATGCTTCAGATGAAAAAGTTGCATCTCAAAAAGCTTTAGCTACAGTTAAAGAAGATGCTGCTGCAGCTTTAGATGCAAAAGCTAAAGAATTAAATAAATCTATAACTGACTTACAAAATTCTGCTGCTGAAGCATATGTAGAAAAAGCTAATATATCTACAGCTATACCTGCTGATGCTAAAACTGCTGTTGATACTAAAGTTGCTTCTGAAAAAGCTGTTGCTGATGTAAAAACTACATTAGAAGCTGCTGACGCTGCATTATTAGAAGCAGTACAAAATGTAGGCAAAAGCAAAGTTGACAAAGCTTCTATACTTGCTGCAGTAAGTGAAGCACCATCAGATGAAAAAATATTATCTGAAAAAGCTGTTGATGCTTTAATAAAAGCAGTAAAACAAGAAATAAGTGAAGGATTATCTTGGGATGATCAAACTGTTTAATTATTAAACAATCATATATTATAAACTAGAGAAGAAGCTACTTGAGAAATCAAGTAGCTTTTTTACTGTCAAACATATAATTAATTTGAAAGGAGGTAATATTAATGGCTAATAAAGTAATGAGTGCTGAAACATTAGTTAAAAAATTAAAAGATATAGTTAAAAATTATAAAACTATATATGTTTATGGCTCTATAGGCGGAATAGTAACAAATTCACTTATAAACCAAAAAGCTAAACAATATCCATCTTTTTATACAGCTGCAAGAACTGCTAGAATAAGAGCAAAAGTTGGAAAAGGATACTTTGGATTTGACTGTGTTAATGTTATAAAAGCAATTCTTTGGGGTTGGGATGGAAATAAAAATGCATCTTATGGTGGTGCTAGATATGCATCAAATGGCGTAAGAGATGTATCTGCAGATGGAATGATTTCTATATGCACATCTGTTTCATCTTCAAGATGGAATAGTATAGAAGTCGGTGAAGCTGTATGGCTTCCTGGACACATAGGAGTTTATATAGGTAACGGATTAGTTATAGAATGTACTCCTAAATGGGATAACTGTGTACAAATATCTGGATTAGGTAATATAGGAAGAACCTATAATGGTAAATCTAGAAGTTGGAGAAAACATGGTAAAATCCCATATGTAAGTTATGGTAAATCAACTTCTACTAATATAAATGAAAATACTTCTTCATTAGATACATCAGTTGCTGGTACTTATAAAACTACTACTAATGTAAATATGAGAAAATCAGCTACTACTGAATCATCTATAATAACTACAGTTAAAGAAGGAAAATCTGTAGAAGTCATAGGTAAAGTTTCTTCTTCTTGGTATAAAATAAAATATGATGGACATACTGGATATATGTCTTCAAAATATTTAAAGAAAGAATCCAGTAATTCTACAACAACAGATGATAAAGTTATAGTTACTGGGCATATAATAACTAAGAAATCTGTTAAACTAAGAAAAACAGCTGACTGGAATGAAGATGCTTCAGATACATTCCCAGCTAATACTAAATTTACTGTAGTTGCTAAAGTAACTGCTAAAAATGGTAAAACAAAAATGTATAAAACTAAATCAGGTTACTATGTAACTGCAAGTGAAAATTATGTTACTTTTTATAGTGATTAATTATAGTCTGCTTAGTCTTAGACTAAGCAGATTTTTATTTGTTTTATAACCAATTATAAAGTGGAGGTGTAAATATGAGAGATGTAATAACTTTTATTAATAGAGAAAATGAAATAGATAAGCTTAATAATAGAATACAACAAAGTAGGGGAACTCTTATAGAAATTCATACAGCAGATTTGCATTTTGGTGTTATGAATCCAAAAACACAATATGATATATTATGTGAGCAATTGTTAAATAAAGTAGCAGATATCCCTTTTGATATATTTTCTATCAATGGAGATATCTTTGATCATAAATTTATGTCAAATTCAGATGTAGTAATGTATGCAACTATGTTTATAGATAACGTAGTTAATATGTGTAGACAAAAAGGTGCTACATTATTTATAATAGCAGGTACAGAATTACATGATTCTGGACAATTAAAACTATTTTATCATTATCTTGCAGATAAAACAGTAGATGTAAGAATAGTTGAAGAAGTTAAATTTGAATATACTAAAGGAGCTAAGATACTTTGCATACCAGAATTATATAATAAAGGAGAAGAATATTATAAGAATATAATGTATACAAGTTGGTATGATGCTGTATTTATGCATGGAACTTATACAGGTTCAATTTATAATCCAAATCCAAAAGGATTGGATTCAGATAGAGAAGTAACTTTTAAATTTGATGATTTTCAATATTGTAAAGGACCAATAATATCTGGTCATGTTCATACACAAGGATGTTTTGATAAGTATATATATTATTGTGGTAGTCCATTAAGATGGAGATTTGGTGAAGAACAACCAAAAGGATTCTTAATATTATTACACAATTTAGATACACAAGAACATTATACTTATTTTGAAGAAATACAATCATTTAGATATGATACTTTTAATTTAGATCATATGCTTATGTGTGATCCTAAAGATGTAATTGAGTATGTAAATAAATTAAAGGATTGTGGTATTCATAATATAAGATTAGAATTTACATCAGTAGATGAGAAAACTCTACCTAATTTTAATATAATCAATAATTACTATAAAAATAGTAATAGTGTAAAGATTAAATCTTCATATAGCCAAACTCAAAAGATAATGAGAGAGAATAGTGAAGTATTAAGTCAATATACAGATTATGATTATGTATTAGACCCTAAGTTAAGTCCAAACGAAATATTTTGTAGATATGTAAATCAACAAAAAGGTTATCAATATATTACAGTAGATAAACTTATAGAA
>ERZ1035037.82-NODE-82-length-39630-cov-16.808136_pt1 | contig 39630 bp, 59 predicted proteins | sample MGYA00520618_ERZ1035037 | MGnify/ENA primary metagenome ERZ1035037 (study PRJEB33766, sample SAMN09781741) | gut metagenome | biome: gut microbiome | host: Homo sapiens | place: Madagascar | study: EMG produced TPA metagenomics assembly of the PRJNA485056 data set...
CTACACTACAGTTTGCGAAAGGGGGCTGTTGGCGTGGCAACGGAAACGAAGGCCGACGGCCGCCTCGTTAACGCAAAGTTTCTCGCGCAGGCTTGGGGCCTCACCGTCGATCGAATCTATCAGCTTCAGCGGCAGGGGATCATTCGCAAGGCCGAAAAAAGCCTTTACAACTTTTTCGAGCAGAATCGCCGCTACATCGAGTACATCCGCCGCGACGGACAATCCGTCGACGAGCGCGCGGCAAACGATGAAAAGAAGCGCGAGAAGATGGACGCCGATAAGCGCTACAAACTCGCCAAGGCTGAGGCGCAGGAAATTGAACTGGCGGAGATTCGCGCCCAGATGCACCGCTCCGAGGATGTGCAAAAAATCTGGACGGATCACATCATGCTCCTCCGCGCCATGATCCTCGCCCTGCCCGGCAAATGCGCGCTCGATTGCGCCGCGGCTGATACGCCCGCAGCGGCGCGCCAAATCATCAAGCAGGAGGTTTATGAAATCTTAAACCAGATTGCCGCGTATCAATACGATCCGGATCAATACGCGGAGCGCGTGCGGGATCGCAAGGGGTGGATAATCGATGCCGAAAATCCGGAAGATGGAGCCGATCAGCCCGAGGACTGAGCAGCTCGCCCGCCGCCTTTTTGCATTGTATGCCCCGCCCGAAGATTTAAGCGTCCCCGAATGGGCAGAAAAATACCGCGTCCTCTCGCGCGAAAACAGCGCAGAGGCGGGCCCGTGGCGCAACCGCCGCACGCCCTATCTCGTCGAGCCCATGCGGGCGTTTACAGATCCGGCCGTCCGGCACATCACCGTCGTCGCCTCCTCGCAGGTAGGTAAGTCGGAACTTGAACTAAACATTATCGGCTACATCATCGATCAGGATCCCGGCAGCATCCTTTACGTGCAGCCAACCCTCGACGATGCCAAGAAGTTCAGCCGCCAGCGCGTCTCTCCCATGATCCGCGATACCCCGCCCCTTCGGCGCAAGGTTGCCGACGTCAAAAGCCGCGACGGCGGCAATACCATCCTGCAAAAGCAGTTTCCCGGCGGCCTCATCTCCATCGTCGGCTCGCAGGCCGCCAGCGGCCTCGCGTCCCTGCCCGCCCGCTACGTCATCGGCGACGAGCGAGATCGATGGGCCATTTCAGCCGGTTCCGAGGGCGACCCGTGGAAGCTGGCCGTCGCCCGAACCACCACGTACTATAACGCCAAACTGGTGGACGTTTCCACGCCCACCATCCGGGGGGCCTCAGCCATCGAAAAGACATATACCTCCGGCACGATGGAGCATTGGAGTTATCAATGCCCCGATTGCGGCGAGTGGTCGGAGCTCAAGTTTGGCGATGTGAAATTTGAATATCGCGAAGTCGTAGCGGGCCGCAAACGCGATTATGATATCACCTCCGTCGCCTGGGCCTGCCCGCATTGCGGCGCCATGCAATCGGAGGAAAAGATGCGGGCGCAGCCCGCCAAGTGGATCGCCGAAAACCCGGAGGCGCTATCCATCAGCGGCCATCGCTCTTTCAAGATTTCCGCCTTCGCCTCGCCCTGGGTGCCGTGGACGACTATCGTCTATAAGTTCCTTACATCCAAAGATGATCCGCACGACTTGCAGGTGTTTTATAATACCGTAATCGGCGAATGGTGGGAGGAACGCGGCGACGTGATCGATGCTGACGAGGCCCTTTCTCGCCGCGAAGATTACGGCACCTTGGAGGATGGCACGCCCGCCGACGCGCCGCCCGGCGTTATCCTGCTCACGATGGGCGTCGACGTACAGGACGATCGCCTCGAGTATGAAATCGTAGGCCACGGGCACTACCGCGAAACATGGGGCATCAAGTACGGCGTAATCATGGGAAACCCGGACGATTCCGCCGTCTGGAACCGGCTGGATGAAGTGATTCAGCATGAGTATCGCCGCGCCGACGGCAAGGCCCTGCGCGTCCGCATTACATTCGTCGATTCCGGCGGCCATAAAACGCAGTCGGTGTATTTTCAGACGCGCCAGCGGCCGCGCGTGTATGCCATCAAGGGCAAGGGCGGCGATGGCGTGCCGTATACGCGCCCGCCCGCCAAAGTCAAAATCGTCGTCGATGGCCGCAGCATTGGCACCACATGGCTCTATACCCTCGGCGTAGACGAGGGCAAGGCCGATATCATGGCCAGCATGCGCGTGCGCGAGCCCGGCCCCCGCTGCTGCCATTTCCCATTCAATCCCGCCGCAGGCTACGATTCCCGCTTTTTCGAAGGGCTTCTTTCTGAGCGTCTCGCAAATAAGAATGACGGCAAAAACGCCGTCGCCAAATGGGTGTGGGAAAAGATCAGCACCGGCAGTCGCAACGAACCGCTCGACTGCCGCAACTACGCCCTCGCCGCCTTTCGTGCTCTCGATCCCGATCTCGATCGGGAGGCCGACCGTTTGCGCGGCGCAAGCGCCGCCGCACCGCCGACGCAGACCGCCACGGTCCGCGAGGCCGCACAGCGCGCGGAACGGAACGAGCGCGCGATCAAAAGCAGCGCATACAACGAAATGATGACTGAATGGTAGGAGGACACGCCATGCAAATCATCGATATGCCCATCGGGCAGATCAAGCCTTACGAACACAATCCACGCAATAACGATGCAGCAGTCGAACCGGTCGCGGCCAGCATTCGCGAGTTCGGTTTTAGGCAGCCGATCGTCGTCGACGCAAAAAACATCATCATCTGCGGCCATACGCGCTATCGCGCCGCAAAACGTCTGGGGCTGGAAACCGTTCCCGTCCTCGTTGCGTCCGATCTGTCGCCCGAAAAAGTCAAGGCATACCGCCTCGCCGATAACAAAACGGCCGAGGCCACTGAATGGCTCCCCGACGAGCTGGCCGCAGAGCTGGGCGATTTGCAGGGCGCGCTGGATATGGCGCAATTCGGGTTTGATCTTGATGCGGCGGATATCCCGGATTTCGATATAGATGATTCGCAGTCCTCGGAGCCGAATGCCAGCGATATGTGCACCTGCCCCAAGTGCGGCTTCACGTGGAGGAAGGACTAATGTCCAGGATCGGCATCTATGTATATACCGATATGGTTAAACAGCGCCTCACCAAAAAGCGCGAGGGATATTTTGATGGGCAAAACTATATCGGCCTGCGCTATATCGTATCGCAGATCGATAAATCCAAACACGAAATCACGTATGTAAGCAAGGATACGATCAACACCGTCGACTTCGTGCTCATCAGCCTCACCAGCTATTACGATGTCGCAAATATCATCAACGAATTGTATGGCAAAAAGATCACCGCAAAAGTCGTCATGGGCGGCGCGGGCTGCAATAACGTCGGCCTGCTGCGAACGGTCGCCGACGTCATCACCGTCGGGCGCGGCGAGCGCACCATCAACCGCATCCTCGAAGATGATCCCATCGACGGCATCTGGTATAAGGCGACCAACGCCGATCTGAGCAAGCCGATCAAGATCATGCCGCTGCTCGATTATATCACAATCGATGATGATTACGTCGGCACATACTGCGAGCAGTCCATCGGCTGCCAGCGCAAATGCTTTTTTTGCGAATATTCATGGAAGCACAAATGGACAAAAAAAGAGGATGGCTACCATAGCGGGCTGCTCAACCGCGAAACGCTCCTTCAGGATGTGGACTGGGCCAGCTACCACAATAAGGATATGGTTACCGCCATCGACGGCGCAACGGAGGCCACGCGCCGGGTGATCAATAAGCCGATCAAAAATTCCGAGATCACCGACAAGATGCTGCAAATCTACGACGCGCCCAAAGATTACGTTTCACTCAAACTGTACTGCCTCTTAGGCTACCCCTTCGAAGATCGCTTTGAGCCGGAGGAGGCGGTCGAATCCATCATCGCCGCGCGGAGGGAAAGCAGCCACCGTTGCAACGTTTTGCTCGTCTCGCCGCACTTTATGCCGATGCCCTTTACTCCGATGGAGTGCGAACCCGTAAACTGGCATAATTTCAGGGATGATATCAAGGCGTATGACTGGGACAAATTCGGCAAGGGCAACATCAACGTCTACTGGAATTGGTCTCTTGCCTCGTCTCCGCTTTCCGCTGCCGAGGCGACCGTCCTCAACCGCGCCGACGCGGCGGATGCTCCCGCCATCAAAAGCGTGCTGTGCTCCAGCAAATACAAGGCGCTGGAAGCGTGGAAAAAGCGCAAAGTGCTCGAAAAGTATTTCGGCCATCTGCTCGGCCATGTCGACAGCGTGCTGCCTTATATCATCCGCAACAATCCCACCGAAAACGCAAAGGCCGTATACTACAAGCGCAAGCAAGAACTATTTGGGAGGTGATCCACATCGCAACCCGCATTGATATCGAGCGCCGCCTCGCCTTTCGCCGCGATCTCCTCGATAAGCTGTACGCGGCCTACGACGCCCTGGCCAATTCCGGTGTGCAGTCGTATTCCATTGGCAGTCGATCCCTTACCCGGCTTGATCTTACCAAACTCATGGAAGAGATTCGAAAGACGGAGCAGGAAATCGACGAACTTGAAAATGAATTGGCCGGCGGCGCACGCCGCAAGGCCGTCGGGGTGGTGCCAATCTGGTGAGCAGCGAAAAACGAGATAATCGCGTCCCTCAGCCGTCGCCCACGGGCGGCGGCGTTTCCAGGCCCCGCCCGCGCAATACGGGCTATTCCGATTCCGGCGCCAGCTGGGTGCGGCGCACCCTCAAGGCGATGATCCCAAATTCAAAATCGCCGCAGTCGGATATCGATCTCAATAACGCCACCCTCCGCGAGCGCTCCCGCATGCTCTATATGGGCGCACCCATCGCCACGAGTGCGATTAAAAACAATCGCACCAACATCGTCGGCACCGGCCTCATCCTCAAGTCAAACGTAGATCGCGAAGTCCTCGGCATGTCGGAGGAGGAGGCCGCCGCGTGGCAGCGCGCTGTTGAGCGCGAGTTTGCGCTCTGGGCGGGAGATAAGCGCTCCTGCGATCTCTGCGGCATGAATAACTTTTATGCCATTCAGCAGCTTGTCTGCATTTCCTGGCTCATGTCCGGCGATGTTTTTGTCCTTCGCCGCCATATGCCGGCCACAACCCTCTCGCCCTATACCCTCAGATTACAGCTCGTCGAGGCCGACCGCGTCCGCACGCCGCTCCTAAACACCGGCTCCATCGCCAACTATACCACCGGCAAAAATCCGGATAACGGCAACATGATCTACGACGGCGTAGAGGTCGACGACGCCGGCGCGATCGTCGCATATCACATCGCCAACACCTATCCCAACGATCTCGTTTCCACCGCGGGCGAGCCGGAAGTGTGGGTGCGCGTCCCCGCCTATGGCGATGAGACGGGCCTCCCCAATGTGCTCCATGTCTGCGATTGCGAGCGCCCCGGACAGTATCGCGGCGTGCCGCTCCTCGCGCCCGTCATCGAGCCGCTCTTGCAGCTCCGGCGTTTTACGGAGGCTGAATTGGCCGCCGCCGTTGTGCAGTCGTTTTTTACGGCTTTTGTGAAAACGGACGGCGGCGCGTCGGACATGCCCTATAATGAGGTGGATACAGACGACGCGATTCCGCGCGGCCCTAATGATTATCAGATGGGCCCCGGCACCATCAACACAATGGCGCCCGGCGAGGATATCACGTTCGCGTCGCCCACTCATCCGCAGGGAACCTTCGAGCCGTTCGTGCGTGCGCTGTCGGAGCAGATCGGCGCGGCCGTCGAGGTCCCCAGCGATATGCTCCTCAAGGCGTATAACTCCAGCTATTCCGCCGCCCGCGCCGCCATCCTCGATGCATGGAAGATGTTCCGCATGCGCCGCGAATGGCTCGCGGACGATCTCTGCCGCCCCGTGTATGAATTGTGGATGTCGGAGGCCGTCGCCGCCGGGCGCATTTCCGCCCCCGGATTTTTTTCGGATCCCGCTATCCATCACGCCTATCTCGGCAGCGAGTGGATCGGCCCGAGCGCCGGTACGCTCGACCCCGAAAAGGAAATCAAGGCGTCCGTCATGGCCATCACCAACGGCCTCTCCACCCATTCCGACGAGGCGATCAAACTCAACGGCTCGCAGTTTGAGCGCAACGTCGCCCGTCTCGCGCAGGAAAACGATATGCTTTCCGCCGCTGGAGGCGCAAACAACGTGGCCGTTCCAATGGCGCCGGATGCGCCGCAAACGCAAGACCCCCAGGAGGTGAACGACCCTGAAACCGAGACTGTTTAGCCGCCCGCCGCTATCGGCCTATAACATTTCCACCGATGGCGACGAAGCGACCCTCAACCTGTACGGAGAAATCGTAGAAACCGCGCCCATCGATTGGAACACCGGCCAGCCGATGACGGATGGATATATCGCCCTCAACGATCTCCTGCCCAAGCTGGATGCGCTCGATGGCAAATCCCGCGTCACCATCCACATCAATTCAGTGGGCGGTGATCTTCTTTCCGGCATCGCGATTTACAATCGCCTCAAATCGCTCTCCGGCCAGATCATCACCGTCTGCGACAGTCTGGCCGCCAGCGCCGGCAGCATCATCTTCCAGGCGGGCGACGTCCGGCAGGTTTACGCGTCCTCCACCGTCATGGTCCACCATGCCCTCACCATCATGTGGGGCATGTATAACGCGGCCGATCTCCGCAAATCCGCCGAGGACTTGGACGGCTTTGACAGGCAGCTTGTCAACGCATACGTCGAACGCACCGGCCTCGATGAAGCGGCCGTCCTCGAGCACATGGACGCGGAAAGCTGGATGGTAGGCCAGGAGGCCGTTGATGCCGGCTTTGCCGATCAGGTGATCGCGGGCGAGGCCCAGACAATTTCAGATAGCGATACGCCCGGCGTGTTAAACGTCGGGCGTCTGCGTGTCGCCGCGCACTTTATCCCAGCGCCCAAAGCCCGCGACGAACCCGCGGCTCATGCCGAAGCCGCAAAAAATATCAACCAGAAAGGAAAGGAACCCATGAACAAAAAGCTGTTTGCACGCAACGAAGCCCCCGAAGAAGAGCAGCGCACTGAAGCCGAGGAGACGGAGGAGCAGCGGCCCGAAAACGAGGAAGAGGAACAGACGGAAAAGGAACCCGCGGCGGAGATTACCACCGTCGAAGAGCTCCGTGAAGCGTATCCCGATCTCGTCGAGCAGATCGAGGAAGCCGCCCGCAGCGACGGCGCGGAAGAAGAAAACGCCCGCCTCGCCGAGATTGAGGAAATCGAAAGCGAAGTGGACGATCCCGAACAAACGGCCAAGGCCAAATTCGGAAAGCCTTCCGAGCGCTGCGACGCCAGCGCCCTCCTGCTCCGCGCCGTCAAGGCCCGCGCCGGCCGCACCGGCATCCGCGCCCGCATGGCGCGCGAAACCTCCGCCGCCGCCAAGGTGCGCCACGCCGCCGCGCCCGATGACCTCGCAGCCGCCCGAGCCCGAGGCAACGACAACCCCGCCATGACCGACGCCCTCACCGGCGCGGTGCAGGCGTTCAACAAATCCAGAAAGTGAGGTATCCCGCATGCCCATCATCGCACGTGAAACCGTAAACCCCAACGATGGCCTGATCGCCGGTATCTTCCCGGTAACCGATATCGTCGCCGTTACCATCACCAAGCTCTCCTCCGCCGCCACCTATAAGCGCGGCTCCATCCTCGATCTGTCCGCCGGCACCGGCGGCGATGGCAACTACAAAATCCACGGCACCAGCGCGGGGAGCAACGAAACCCTTACCCCCAATATGATCCTCGCCGAGGATGTCGACGTCGGCACCGCCGCCAACGCCACCGCCTTTGCTTATCGCTCCGGCAACTTCAACAAGTCCCACCTGCTTTACGCCTCCGGCGGCTCCATCTCGGCTGCCGATATCGAGGCCCTGCGCGACGTCGGAATCCTCGTTTCCGACGATATGAAGTACTGATTGGAGGTAGCTCATCATGCCCAATAATCCTTTTCATGCTTTTACCACGAACCAGCTGCTCATGGCCGTCAAGCAGATGGTTCCGGCCACCTCGTTCCTCACCAAGCGTTATTTTCCCACCGACGCCGGCAGCACCTTTGCCACCGAGTACGTGATGGTGGAATACAAGGACGGCACCAAAAAGATCGCGCCGCACGTGACCCCGGGCAACACCAGCCTCAACCTCGAGCGCCCCGGCTACGACGCCTGGACCTATAAGCCCCCGATGGTGAAAGTCCGCCGGGTGCTCACTATTGACGACCTCAACACGAAGGGCTTTGGCGAGGCGCTCTACAGCGAGATGACGCCGGAGCAGCGCGCGGCCTATTACACCACCGAGGATCTGGCTGAAATGGACGAGCGCATCGTGCGCACCGAGGAAGCGATGTGCGCGCAGGTAATGCAGAACAACTCCATCACCGTCGACGTCTACGCCGACAACCTCGATAAAAAGCAGACGGAAACCGTAAACTACTACACCGGCGCCAACAACGCCGTCTACACGCCCACCACCAAATGGGATCAGTCCGGCGCCAAGATCCTCGACGATCTTTACGCCATGACGCAGATCCTCATCCAGAAGGGCCAGCCGGCCGTTGACCTCGTCGTCGGCGCTTCCGTCGCCTCCACGCTCATCAACAACTCCACCATCCGCGATCTGCTCGACAATCGCCGCTACGAACTCGGCGGCATTGCCCCCGAAGATCTCGATGAGGGCGCCTATCTCCTCGGCCGCCTCAACTGCTACGGCCCCACCCTCAACATCATCGCCTACCCGATGACTTACACCGATCTTGCGGGCACCAGCCACAAGTACATCGACGATAAGAAAGTCATCCTCACCTATCCGGGCGCGGGCCGCATGATCTACGGCGCCATCACTCAGATCGACGAGGACGGCGGCATGCCCACCACGCACGCCGAGCGCCGCGTGCCCAAGTATATCGGCGACGCGAAAACCGATATTCGCGAATATCGCCTCGCTTCCCGTCCGCTCCCCATCGTCGTACAGAAGGATTGTTTCATCGCGTCCACCGTCCTTTCCTGATGGGGGTGGCCGCATGATTCGCATCACATCCGGCACTTTCGGCTGGACTGCCGGCGGACCGCTCGAAGCCATCACGGCCGAGAGCGGCCCGCGGTCTTTTCCCGCCGAGATCGAAGCGCGCCTCGTCGCGGAAGGCGTAGCGGAATACGTCCTTCCGGCCGTAGCGGAATACGTCCTTCCGGCGCAGGGCGCCGCAGTCGCAGCGCCCGTGCAGCCCGCAGCTGCGGCGGAGGATCCCGACGATCTTCCGCCCGGCGTTCCGGCATACACCGAGGAGATGACCAAGGCGCAGCTTGCCGCCATCATGGACGACGCCGGCATCTACCGCACCGAGAGTATGACCAAGCAGGCCATGCTCGATAAGCTCAACCAGTATTATCGGGGGTAAACCATGTCGCACAAGACGCAAATGGCGGCGGATATCGACGCCGTTTTTTTTGAATTGGATGAGTACGCCGAGCTGCGCACCGTAAACGGCAAGCCGATGCACGTCGTCGACGATTCTGACAGCCTGCACGATTGGTCGGACGGCCAGCACACCGACGGCCTCTATACCTCCGATCGCCTTTTGCGCATCCCCGCGCACGAATACGGGCCGCGCCCCAAGGCGCAGTCCGACGTCACCATCGACGGCGCGCACTATCGCGTCGTCGAGGCGACGGACGATCTGGGCGTTTATGCTCTGCGCCTGCGGAGAGCGAAGATGTGAGCCTTGAATATCAGATCAAAGTCGATCAGCAGCTGGAATCCATCCGCGCGCGCCTCGGCTCCATGCAGTCGGAGGCGGAAAACGTGCTCCGGCGCGCCATCCGCCAGACGGGCAACGCAGTCCGAAAGCGCATGCTGGAGGAGGCCCGCGCCCGATACGCCGAAATCGATCCGCGCCTGCTGGCCAACAGCGCCCTCAAGGTGTCGGCCAAGGGCGACGGGATGACCGTCACCCTCCGCTCCCGCGGCTCGCCCAACGATCTGGCAAAGTTTGAGCATCAGCCCGCGCCCGGCGTGCGCGCCCCCGTGTCCGCGCACGTGTTAGCGGAAAACGCCATGAAGGAAATTCGCGGACAGCCGCGCCCCTTTGTAAATACCTTCCGCACCGGCAAGGTCGCCATCCTCCGGCGCGTGCCGGGCGAAACCTATACCTTGGGCCGCGCCTACGCCGTCCGAAAACTGCTCGGCTGGGACCTCACCCGCGTCGAAACGCTCCGCACCGTCACCACCCCGCAGATGCTGCACAAGGACGAAGTCACCGAAGCGGCCTATAAGCAATTCGTTGACGATCTCCCCGCCGCCATCGAAAAACTCATCGCGCGCACGCTCAAGAAAGGCACCGCATGAATCTGGAAATGCTCACCCCGTATCACCTCCTGCGCGCCCTCGTCGAAGCCATGCGCGAGCTGTTTGCGCCCGTCCGCATGGGCGATGCGCGCGAGGACGCCATCAACGTCTATCCGCAGTCGCTGCCCATCAGCACCTCGGCGGACGACGAGGACGAATACGCGCCCTATTGCATCGTCCGCCTTTCCGACGGCGCGGTTTCCGGCGCAAACGAAGCAGAAAACGCCAATGTACTTCTGCTCTTTTGCGTCCGCTCTGAGGCCCTCGACATGCAGGGCTACGCCGACGTTCTGCATCTGATGCAGATGGCCAAGCAATATCTGCTCGAGCATCCCGTCGTCGGCGGCGCGTTTGATTTGTTGCCCGAAACGGTGCAATGGACATTGCAGCAGGAGGATAGCCACCCATATTACATCGGCGGCCTTACCGCCTCCTTTGCCTGCCCGCCCATCATCCGCAACGCCCCGCCCCTTGATTAACTCATATTCAATCCCAAAGGAGGGAAACGCATCATGCCCACCTATAAGCACGGCGTATACGTGCGCGAAGAGGCCACTTCGCTCATCGCGCCCATTCGCGGTACTTCCGGCCTCCAGGTGATTTTCGGCACCGCGCCCGCGGCCCTCGCCGACGATCCTACCACCTGCCTCGAGCCCAAGCTCTGCTACACCTACGAGGAGGCCGTAAAGGCCCTCGGCTACTCCGACGATTGGGCAAAGTATACCCTTTGCCAGTCGATGGATGCCTGCTTCCGCGTGTTCAACATTGCGCCCGTCGTTTTTGTCAATGTGTTCAACCCGCTCAAAACGGGTAACTCCACCGCCGTTTCCGCGACGGAAATGGACGTCACCGCGCATAAAATCCTCATCAAATCCACCAGCGAGCCGGACGGCGTTTTTGGCATCATCCGCTCCACCATCGCCGTCAAAACGGCCGGCTCCGGCGGCACCGCCCTTGCCGAGGGCACCGATTATACCATCACGCAGGATGGCGCGGGCCGCACCACCATCACCCTCGTTTCCGGCTCCACCAACTACTCCGCCGCCAAGCTGTCCGTCGCTTACAGCACCATGAAGGTCGACGGCATCACCAAAACGGATATCATCGGCGGCTATGACGCGTCCACCGGCAAGCGCACCGGCCTCGATCTGATCCACGAAATCTATCCGCGCTTTGGCCTCACCCCCGGCGTCATCCTTGCGCCCGGCTGGTCGTCCGACGCGCAGGTCGTCGCCGCGCTTGAAGCGCACTGCACTGGCGTTTCGGGCGTGTATCAGTGCGAGGCGATTGCCGATATCCCGTCCGATTCCACCAGCGGCGTCATTGTCTATTCCGGCGTCAAGGATAAAAAGGACGCCCTCGGAATGGACAGCGCGCATCTCGTCGCCTGCTGGCCCAAGGCCGCCATCGGCAACAAAATCTATTGCCTTTCCGCCCTCCTTGGCGCGCTCTGCGCGCAGACGGACGCGGAAAACGGCGATGTCCCCGCGCGTTCCCCGTCCAATCTTTCCCTCGGCGCAACCCGCCTATGCCTCGCCGATGGCACCGAAGTCGTCCTCACGCAGGAGCAGGCCAACGCGGTAAACTCCTTCGGCGTGGTCACCGGCCTCGCGCACGGCACCCTGCGCGCCTGGGGCAACCGCACCGCCTGCTATCCCGAGCAGACGGACCCCAAGGATATGTGGATCGCCACGCGCCGGATGTTTACGTGGCTTTCCAATACCCTCATTCTCACCTATTTCCAGCGCGTCGACGACCCCATGAACTACCGCCTTATCGAATCGATTATCGATTCGTTCAATGTACAGGGCAATAGCTACGTGGCAAACGGCTATTGCGCCGTGTGCAAGGCGCACTATGAAGCGGATGATAATCCCACCACCGAGCTGCTCGATGGCCACATCACCTTCCGCATCGATTTTGCGCCGTATACTCCGGCGGAGCAGATCGAGTTTGTGATCACGTTCGATACCGACGCCATTCAGACGGCGCTCGAAGGAGGTGAAGCGTAATGCTCCGTATCCCTGATAAAATCCAGAACTTCCGCGTGTACACCGAGGGCGAGGTGCTCCTCGGCGTCGCCGGAGAAATCGCCCTCCCCGAGCTTTCCGGCATGACGGAGGCCGTTTCCGGCGCGGGCGTGCTGGGCGAGTATAACACCGCCGCCGTCGGCCATTTCTCCGATATGGAAATCGAAATCCCCTTCATCAATTACTGCAAGGGCATGTTCGACTTGGCCGATTTTTCAAGCGATAAAAACCTCACCCTCCGCGGCGCCATGCAGGAGCGCAACACCGCCACCGGCGCGCTCGAGCCGGTCGGCCTCCGCATCAGCGTCCGCGGCAACGTCACCGGCTATACGATGGGCACGCTCAAGGCGGCCACCGGCGCAAAGCCCACCGTAAAGCTGTCGCTCACCTATTATCTCATCGTCTACGATGGCGAAGAGATGTTCGAGCTCGACAAAGTCAACGGCATTTACAAAGTCAACGGCAAAGACGTGCTGAGCAAATATACGGCGCTGTGCTGACGCCGTAAATCGATGGGGCGGAGCAATCCGCCCTCCATTTTTTAGGAGGACGAAATGGCAGAAACCAAAAAGATTCAATCCGAAGCGCCGCAGGAGCGCCCCGCGACGTTTATCGCGTTTTACCAGCCCTTCGAGTTTGAAGGAAAAAACTATGAAGGCATCGACATCGCGCCCATCTATGATCTCACCGGCCGCGACCTGATGGACCTTGACGCCTATTTTCGCCGCCGCGGCGTAGTGCTTCAGGCCCCGGAATGGAACGCTGAATATATCTTCGCCCTCGCCGCCCGCGCCTGCTCCCTGCCCATCGAGTTTTTCGAGCAGCTGCCCGCGGTTTCCGCCGCCCTCGTGCGCGCCACGGTGCAAGCGGCTTTTTTGGGGCGTATGGCCTGAGCGGCGATCCCGCGGGCGTCGCGCGCAAATATTGCGTCCGCCTCGCCCTCGCATCCCGCACGGGCCTTGACTTTTTTCTTTCCCTGCCCATTCCACATCTGATAGATATCGGCGCGGATATCGTTGAAGCGCTCGAGGAGCGCAACAAACCATGAAAGGAGGGCATAAATGGCAAATCGAACCGAGATGGAATTTTTGCTCGAAATGGGCGCAAAAATGTCCTCCAGCTATCAGGCTGTGATGAAGGCGGCCGCTCGCGGCCTAAAGGGCGTCGGCAAGGCCGCGCAGGATGCGAGCACCGCGTCCGGCAAGCTGCGCGCCACCATCGCTGATCAGGAAGCAAAGCTCAGCGCCGTCCGCGAAAAGTATATCGATTCCGCCCTCGCCACCGGCAAGCATTCCAAGCAGACGAAGGCGCTTCAAAAGGAATACGAAAAGCTTTCCAAGGAACTCAAAAAGAGCAAAAAGAACCTCTCCGACGCTGGAAAGGGCCTCGAAGATCTCGATCAAAAGTCCGAAAAGGCCGAAAAGAGCGTCACCGCCATGACGGTCGCCCTCGGCAATATCGCCGCCAGGGGATTTACGTCGCTCGTCGGCGGCGCAAAAAACGCCATCTCCAGCCTTGTCGGGCTCTCGTCGTCCACGCGCGATTATCGCACCTCCGTCATTCGCCTCAATGCGGCCATGCAGCAAAACGGCTACAGCGCGGAGTTTACGCAGTCGGCCTACGATGATCTCTATCGCTATATCGGCAATTCGGAAACCGTTTCAAACGTAATCACCACCTTTGCCAGCCTCAATACAGAGCAGACCACCATGCAGGAACTGCTCGAGGGCCTCACCGGCGCATGGGCGGCAATGGGCGGTTCCGTGCCCATCGAAACGCTTTCCGAATCTATCGAGGAAACCGTAAAGTCCGGCAAGGTGACGGGCGAACTCACCAACGCCCTGCGCCGCGCGGGCATCAGCGAAAACACGTTCAACCAGCAGCTCAAGCGCTGCAAAACCACCGAGGAGCGCGCGCAGCTCGTCGCCGATACCCTCAACGCCACAATGGGCGATCAGAAATCGGCCTATGACGAGGCGGCAAAGAGCATCCTCGATGCAAACGATGCGCAGAACGATTATGAAAAGGCGCAGGCGTCGCTCGGCGAAAAGATCGAGCCCGTCACCACCGCCCTGCAATCCGGCTGGGCGCAGGTGCAGCAATCGTTTGCCGATAATATCGTCGCCGGAATCGATATGGATTCGTTCACCGGCAAGATTGATGCCGCGTTTGGGTGGATAGCCAATACGGCCATCCCGTGGGTGAGCAACGGCATCGCGGCCCTCCCGCAATTTTTCACGGACGCAAAAAATAATATCAACACGGCCGTAAACGGCATGAAAAATAAGATCGAAAGCGTTTGGAACGCAATCACCGGCTTTTTTACAGGCGCGGGCGAAAAGATTACGGCATTCGCCAGCGGCGCGTGGGATACGGCGGTCGGCCTCTTCTCCGGGCCGGTTGAAGCCGTTCGCAAAGATATCGGCGATAAGTGGGACGCCATCAAGGGCTTTTTCTCCGGCGCTTCTACTATCATCTCCGGCATTGCCTCCGGCGATTGGTCTACCGCCGTCAGCGGCTTTGAAGCGGCGGGCGAATCCATCCGCACCTATTGGGAGCAAAAGTGGAACGATATCAAGAGCATTTTCACCGGCGTGATTACCTGGGTAAACGATACCTTCAACATCGACGTCGGAAAAGCGTTCGGCAATATCGCATCCACCATGTCCGACAAATTTGGCGCGGTAGGCGATCTCATCAAAGTGCCCATCAACGCCGTCATCAACGCCCTCAACTGGATTATCGATAAAGTCAATAACATCGCCATCACCCTGCCCGATTGGGGCATTCTCGGCAGCCTCGCCGGGCAGACTTTCGGCGTGCATATTGATCCCATCCCCGAATTGGCTGAGGGCGGCATTGCCACCTCGCCCACCCTTGCCATGATCGGCGAAGGCAAAGGGCCGGAAGCCGTCATCCCGCTCGATAAGCTGGATCGGCTCATGAATACGTCCCCCAGCGTAAACTATGCGCCCGTCATCAACGTCTCCGGCGGCGATGCGGCGCAGATCAAGGGCGCATTGGCGGATAACTATCAGCAGTTCGTGCAATTCATGCAGCAGTATCAGCGGCAGCAGCGACGAACCGTTTTTGCGGCCAGCTAAGGAGGATTGTATGCCCACCACCTACACCACCCGCACCGACGATCGCTGGGACGCGATTGCCAAAGCGCAGCTGGGCGGCGAGATGTACGTCACGCAGCTCATGCAGGCTAATCCGCAGTTTCTCGATTATTACGCCCTCCCGGAGGGCGTAGTTCTGACTATCCCTGATATTTCCGCCGATACCGAGGCCAATCTGCCCGCATGGAGGCGCGCCTGATGGCCCGCATGCGCAGCGCCTATGCGCGCACGTGGTTTGCCGGGCTGGAGGTGTCCGCCACCTTGGACGATCAGAGCACTTCCATCACGTATACCGATCCCGATTCCGGCGCGTCCGATACCATTGCCATCGCCCTGACGGATACGCAGGGCCGCTGGCTCGGCGCGTGGATGCCATCCAAGGGCGATCAGATTCGCGCCGCCTTCGGCGTTCGCGATTGGACGGCCGACGGCGATAACCGCGAGCTGGCCGCCGGAATGTTCGTTCTGGACAGCTATGGCGGCTCGTGCAGCCCGGGCGGCGATACCGTTAATATCGGCGGCGTGTCGCAGCCCGCCGATCAGGGATTTATGTCGGAGAAGCGCTCCAAAACGTGGAAAAACGTCACCATCGCCGAAATTGAAGCGGAAATTGCCGCGCGCTATGGCCTCTCCGCCGTCTACGACGCAAAGAAAATCAAAGTCAAGGCCAAGACGCAATCCAAGCAGACCGACAGCGATTTTCTTTCTGCCCTCGCCGATGATTTCGGCCTCGCCCTCAAGGTGTACAGCTATAAGATCGTTCTATTCGACCGCGACGAATACATGACGCGTGCGCCCGTCGCCACCATCCATAAATCGCAGATGCTCACATGTTCTCCGCAGGTGGAGCTTACGGGCACGTATACCGGCGCAAAGGTGGCGTATACCGACCCCGCCACCGAAAAAACCGTTTCCTACACCTATGGCAATGAGGGCCGCCTGCTCAAGCTCAATAAGACGTGCGATTCCGCCGCCGAGGCGCAGGCGATGGCAAAGGCCGCGCTTTTTAAGGAGAATCACGGCAATATGTCCGTTTCCTTTTCCTTGCCCGGCAATCCGTCCATCTGCGCCTCGCAGGTCGTCGCCCTCTCCGGTCTGGGCCAGTTTGATGGCAACTATTATATCGATAAGATCACGCACACCCTTTCCGGCAGCGGCTATACGTGCCAGTATGAGTGCTCGAACGTGAACAACGAAAACTCGTCCGAGAAAGAGAAAAAATCGGGCGGCGGAGGACAGGGCAGCAGCACGCGGCAGGAGCGCCTTGACGCCGTTTTGCAGGGCACGCGCTATTCCAATAATGGAGCCAATCGCAACATGGTTTCCGAAAAGTGAGGTGTTCGCATGCTTCGTACTGCTAAAGTTTCCTCCGTCGATTACGCCGCCGGCACCATGCAGGTGACGTATGAAGATGATGATAATTCCGTTTCAAACGATTACCCCATGATGGCGGGCACCTATAATATGCCCGCGCCCGGCGATATGGTGCAGGTGCTGGAGGATGCCGCGGGCGCGGAGCGCGGCGTGGTGCTGGGCCGCGCCTATTCCAAGCAAAATCCGCCGCCCGAAGGGGGCGCGGGCATCTACCGGCAGGAATTGGGCGATGGCATTTATCTCCGCCAGCAGGGGGGCACGTTCCTCATTTCCGCCAATGGCAAAACGTGCGAAATCATCGCGGATACGCTCACGATCACCGCCAACACCATCAACATCACCGCCGCATCGGGCGAAATCACCGTCAACGGCATCCCATTCACCACGCACACGCATACCGCGCCGAACGGCGAAACGTCCGGCCCGCAGTAAGGAGGCCCCCGCATGGTTGGTTCCTTTGGCCCCTTGGTTTTCGACGCCTCGCATGTTCTCGTTCAGGAGATCAGCCGCACAGGCGGCAAAAACACCTCCTCGTTCCAGCTGATTTCCGGCAAGCCGCGCACGCAGTATATCGGGCCGACGCTCAAACAGGTGTCGCTTAATGTGTTTTTTTGCGCGTCTATGGGCATCCGCCCCCGCGAAATGCTCGAAACCCTTCAGCGGCTCGCCGAATCCCCATCCGCCTATTATCTCATCATCGGCGGCCGCGTCCTCGCGGCCAACCCCATGACCATCACCTCCGCGTCCGAAGATTGGGGCGAGGTGTATCAGGGCGGCCAGCTCTTTTCCGCCACGGGCAGTCTCACCTTGGAGGAGTATCTATAATGTCCACCATCACCATCACCGCCGCGCCCGGCCAGACTATCCCCGACGACGTCCGCCGCTGCCTTTCCGTTCTTTATGCCACCCGCGAGGGAGAGCAGGCATTGGATCGCGATTTTGGCATCAGCTGGGAGGCCGTCGATAAGCCGCCCGCCGTCGCGCAGGCGCTTTTAGCGCAGGAAATCATCGCCAAAACAAAGCGGTATGAGCCGCGCGCCAATATTACACGCGTCGATTTTGATTCGCCCGATCTCCTGTCGGGCGTTTTCCGTCCCCGCGTTACCGTGGAGGTGCAGCAATGAGCACAATTCCGGAGCTTTCCAATCTCCCCGAAATCTCGTTTATCGATGATCGCACGCAGGCACAGATCGCCGATGAAATGATCGCCGATTATACACTCTATATGCAGGACGCCACGGGCAGCGCGGCGGAGCTCCCCGACGCCGATCCCCGCCGCCTCATTCTGCTATCCGCCGCGAACATGTTTCACCATCTGTTTCAATGCGTCGAACGTGCGGGCCGTGAGGATCTGCTCAAATACGCCACCGGCGCGGCCCTCGATCATCTGGGCGCGGTAAAAAAGCTCACCCGCAATCCCGCCTCGCGCGCGCAGGTGACGATGCGCTTTTCGCTCACCGCGGCGCGCACGAGCGCCACGGGCGTTCCCGCAGGCACGCGCGTGAGCGATCAGGGCGAAAACTATTTTGCCACCGACAAATATTTCGAAATTCCCGCCGGTTCCCTTTCCGGCACTGTTACCGCCACCGCCGTCACCGCGGGCGTCGCCGCCAACGGCAAACCTGCCGGCTCGATCAACGTCCTCGTCGATCAGACGCCGTATATTGCCGAGGTAGTCAACACAGATGCGTCCTCCGGCGGCGCAGAAATCGAATCGGACGATGATTTTACCCGCCGCATCTATAACGCGCCCCTGTCGTGGTCAGTCGCGGGCCCGTCGGGCGCGTATGAATATTGGGCGCGTCAGTCGCGCGCCGATATCGACGATGTCATAGCCTATAGCCCGAGCGCCGCCAACGTCTCCGTCATCTTCACGCTATCCGGCGGCGTTTTGCCGGATAGCGATGACTGCGCGCAGATGCAGGCGTATCTTTCCGATGCCACCCTGCGCCCCGTGGCCGATCGCGTCGTCGCCGATGCGCCTATCGAGGTGGACTATAATATCGCCCTCACCTATTACATCAATCGCGCCGATAGCGCGCAGGCGTCCACCATTCAGGCGGCCGTCAACGCCGCCATTGCCGATTATGTCGCCTGGCAGCGCAAGATCGGGCGCGATGTGATTCCGTCGGAGCTCATCTATCGCATCATGCAGGCGGGCGCGCGCCGCGTCGCCCTCACCGCGCCGGACTACACCGAGGTTTTGCCCACGCGCATCGCCAAGCTCGGCCAAAAAACCATCGTCTACGGAGGGCTGGAGGATGATTGATCTTCGCGCCGCCACCCTCCTGGATGGTATCCCGCAGGTGCTCAGGGATCAGCCGTGGGCGGCGGCGATTTCGTATGCGTTCGCGCGCCAGATGGCGGCCGTGCTGGAGGCCCTTCCCTCCACGCACAGCTGGACGGCCCTCGATACCGCGCCCGACGCGGTGCTCGATCAGCTAGCCGTAGAAATGCACGCACATGGGTACGATCAGCAATATCCCGCCGACCGCAAGCGGGAGATCATCCACGCATCGTTCAATTATTGGGCGCATGCAGGCACCGTGGCCAGCATTGCGGATGTCCTCGCTTCCACCTTCGGCGCGGCCGCGCAGATCGAGGATTGGTATATGTACGAAGGCGGCCAGCCGGGATATTTCCAGATCAGCACCGACGATCCGGATATTTCCGGCAGCGCCCTGTCCGATTTCCGGCGTCTGGTCGAGCAGGTCAAGCGCCTCTCCGCGTGGCTCGATAAGGTGAGCGTCAACGCGGCCCTGCCGTCCACCTATCTGCGCCTTGCGCATATCCTGCTCCGCGCGTCCGAGGCTCAATTATCCACGGCCGCCGTCGCGCCGCAGATGGACGCGCCGGAGGGGCGCGGATATGCCGGCGCGCGCATGGAGCGCGGGGTAAAAATCACGCTATCCACCGCCGCCCCGGAAAATGAATAACCAAAGGGGGAATCATTGGCATGGGTTTCCAGCCGCTTGTAATCACCAATGCCGGCAAGGCCCTTCTAACGCGCGGCCTTAACGGCGATACCATCACCTTCACCCGCATGCAGATGGGCAGCGGGCAGCTTGGCGGCCAGACGATTTTGCCGCTCACGGCGCTCGTCGCGCCCGTCGTTTTTTTGCCCGTCGCCTCCATTTCCCGCAGCGGCGATAACGCGTCCATCGTCGCCACCTTTTCCAACATCGTCACCGATAAGTTCATCGGCGACGGCGCAACAAAAGTTTTCACCCTTTCCGCCAAGCCTGCGGCCCTGACGTCCGTCACCGTCGGCGGTGCGGCGGCCACCGGCTATACATACGCCGCCAGCTCCGGCAGCCTCACGTTTGCCGAGGCCCCGGCCAGCAATGCGGAGATCCTCGCTTCGTATAATCTCGCGGCCTTTGAGTGGCGCGAAATCGGCGTTTTTGCCGCCGATCCAGATCATCCCAACGATCGAACGAAGGATATTCTGTATTGTTATCAGAACGCGGGCGACGATCCGTTTTTCATTCCTGCGCCCGATCCCACGCCGTATACGGAGCGGATCACCGTCAAAATCTACGTCGCGCAGGCGCAGAACGTGACGATCACCCTTTCTGCGGGCGTGGACGCATCGTCCGTCTATTTTGATAATTCCAACTTGCCCGGCTTTACGGCCACCACCCTGCAAACGGCAATCGAGGAGATTGTAAACAACGTCAACGCCTGCGCGAGCAAGACGGAGGTGACGCTGCTAAAAACCACCGTCGCGGGCAAGGCCGATGCGGTGCATACGCACGGCAACCTCGGCAGCGATGGCAAGATGACGGCCGCCGCAGCCGGCGCGGCCGCTGGCGCCAATATCAAGCCCGTGTTTGCCGGTTCCGACGGCGCCCTCGGCCTGCTCACCCTTTTGCAGGCGCAAAACGCGCTCAAGATCACCCGCATTTCCACCGCCTCCGCCGCCCTTCCTGTGGCCGGATGGAGCAGCAAGGCACAGACGGTTTTGGTTTCGGGCGTAACCGCCTCCAACTCGTTCATCGTCACGCCCGCCCCGGAAAGCTATCTCATGTGGCGCGATTGCGGCGTGTATTGCACCGCGCAGGGCGCGGGCTCCCTCACGTTTGCCTGCGAGGAGACGCCCACGGCCGCGCTTAACGCCAATATCCTCATTCTGGAGGTGGCCGGATGATCTTCAATCCCGTGTACGGCCTCGGCCCGCCGTCCGTTTCATATTCTGGCGATTATACCACCAAGTCCATTGTTTCCGGCGGCAAGGAATATACCCTGTACACCTTCACCGGTTCCGGCACCCTCACTATCAAGGGCCGCCCCCTCAAAAACGTCGATCTCTGGGCCTGCGGCGGAGGCGGCACGCCGACGGGCACGCGCGGCGGCGCGGGCGGCTTTTTTGCGCAGGTCGACGGGCAAAAGATTCGCGCCGGCGCTTACGCCGTCGCCATCGGCGCGGCCAACGGCGAAACGTCCCTTTCCGGCGGCGGCCAGACGATCATTTCAGCCGCCGGGGCCGTGCTGGAGGATGATAAAACCGGCGTGATTATGGGCGGCAGCGGCGGCGGCACGATGGGCACAAACGATTACCAGTCGCGCGGCATGGGCGTTTCCACCCGCCCCTTTGGCGATAGCGTCAATTTCACCTCGCTTCCCTGCGCGGGCGGCGGCGGCTCCGCCGTCTCGCACACGTATGGCAGCAGCAGCGGGGGCTACGTCACCTATTGGGCCTCCGGCGGCGACGGCGGCTCCAACGGCAGCGACGGCCACGTCGGAACGGTCACCGAATCGGAGAGCGATAGCGGCAAGGGCGGCAAGGGCGGCGCGACGGGCGGCGGCAGCGGCTCCGGGCAGGTGCTCGTGAGCGGCTTTGATCGCAAGGATGTGGCACCCACTCCCGCCACCTATTACGGCTCCGGCGGCGGCGGATTCAACCATTGGATGGGCTTTACGTGTCTCGGCGTGGGCTATCAGGGCGTGATGTTTATGCGCGTTCCGGTTTGATTTAAAAGGAGGATAATTCAATGAAATTTGCGGTTTTGAGCCAGAATCAGGAGTTTGTCGATAACGTCATCATCGCGCGCGAGGACCAAAAGGAAGAAATGGAGGCCGCCCTCGGGCGCACGCTGATGGACGCGGCCCCCCTCGGCCTTACCGTCGGCGATTTCTACAACGGCGCGGCATGGACGCGCAATATCGATGGAGAGCAGGTCGTTTTGCCCGTCGGCGTAAGCGCCGATGTGGCTGAAGCGCTCGCAATTTTGAACGGTGAAGAGGAGGGAAATGCGGATGCTGAATAATGAAACGAAGGCCCGCCTGCGCGCCATGCGCGCGGCGATGGACGGCGGCGTGACCCTTGCAGCCGCGCAGGGCGCGGCAAAAATCAACGACGTGGCCGCGCTCATCCGCCCGTGGAAGCCGGGCGCGTATGCCGTAGGCGACGTTCGCGCGGAGGACGGCGTGCCGTATAAATGCGTGCAGGCGCACGATTCCGCCGCCAACCCCGATTGGAAGCCGTCTGCCACCCCTGCACTCTGGATGCAGTATCACGGTTCGAGCCGCGAGACGGCGCGCGCCTATGTCGCGCCCACCGGCGCGCATGATATGTATCGCGCGGGCGAATGGATGATCTACACCGACGGGGTGCTCTACGAGTGCCTATCCGATACAGCTTACAGCCCGACGGACTACGCCGCCGCGTGGAAAGCTGACGGCGAACAGTCCGGCGGGGATACCGGCGGCGGCGGCGCGGGCGCGGACGAATGGCCGGAGTTTGTGCAGCCGACGGGCGCGCACGACGCATATAAAAAGGGCGATAAGATCACGTTTAACGGCAAGCGCTATATCTGCCAGATGGATAACTGCGCCTATTCCCCCGCCGCATATGCGCAGGCGTGGGCGGAAGCGGAATAACGGGGGTGTGATCTATGGCATTTGAAGCGCTTGTTATCACCGATGCGGGCCGCGCGCTTTTGGCCTCCGCCATGCAGGGCGGGGGCATTACTTTTACCCGCGCGCAGCTGGGCGATGGGCAGATCACCACGCAAACCCTTGCGGCCCTCACCGCCCTCGTTTCGCCCGTGATCACCCTGCCCATTTCGTCCGCCTCGCATTTAGGCGATATTGCGTCCGTCGTCGTCGATTTTTCCAACGCCGTGGTCGATTCGTTCACTGGCGATGGGGCCACCATCGAATTTACCCTTTCCGCCTCTCCCGCATCGCTTTCCGGCGTCACCGTCGGCGGCGCGGCGGCCGCCAATTACACCTATACCGCCAATTCCGGCAAAATCGTCTTTTCGTCCGCCCCGTCCACGGGCGCGGCGATTGCCGTGAGCTACGGCGTGCCCGCCTTTTCGTGGCGCGAAATTGGCGTCTTTGCCGCCGATCCCGATCATCCCAACGATCGCACATACGATATCCTGTATTGCTATCAGAACGCGGGCACAGCCCCTATTGCCATCCCCGCGCCGGGCGATACGCCGTATAACGAGCAGATCACGATCAAGATTCATGTATCGTCGGTGCAGACGATCAACGTTTATGTTTCACCGGGCGTAAACGCCAGAAACGTGGCGTTTGATCCCACCGGCGTGGAGGGCGTGACGGGCACCACCATTCAGGCAGCTATTTCAGAGCTGGCGACGAAGGTAGCGGGCAAGCAGGGGACGATCACCGTCAACGGGATACTAAAGGGCGCGGGAGATGGAAGCATTTCGGCGGCTGAGGCTGGAACGGACTACGTTGCGCCTGTGGAGGGGAAAGGGCTTTCGAGCAACGACTACACCACGGCGGAGAAAACGAAGCTGGAGGAGCTTTCCGCTCCCGCCGCCCGAACGGCCACCCTCACGGTGGCCGGATGGAGCAACAAGGCGCAGTCGGTGTCCGTGGCCGGAGTGACGGCCAACAGCATCGTCACCGTAACGTATGCCCCCGCGAGCCGCGCGGCGTGGATCGACGCGGACGTGTATTGCTCCGCGCAGGGCGCGGGCACGCTCACGTTCATGTGCGACACCGTGCCCACGCAAGCGCTTACGGCCAACATCGTCATCCTGGCGTAGCGGGGGTGATGGCATGATCCTAAATCTTGCAGATTGGTCGCGCAAGGCCGCTATCAGCTATAGCGGCTCTTACACAACGAAGAGCATCACGGCAAACGGGAAGCAGTACATGCTCTATTCCTTTACCGGCTCGGGCACGCTCTCCGTTTCCGGCGGCAAGCTGAAAAACGCCGACATCTGGGCCTGCGGCGGAGGCGGTTCTCCGGCGCTCATCAAAACATCTGCTGGCGGGGGCGGCGGATATACCGCGCAGCTGAACGGCCAGACGCTATCCACCGGACAATATGTGATTACCATCGGCGCGGCGGAGGCGGCTACGTCGATCACGCGCGGCGGCACGGCGTTGCTGACAGCGAACGGAGCCCCCGTCCTCTCCGGCCAGAACGACGCAAACAGGAGCAAGGGCGGCAGCGGCGGTGGAGCAACAGGTGGATATGTTTATAGTGCTCCGGGGCAAGGCACAACGACACGGCCGTTCGGCGACACGGCCAATTTTGTGAGTATTCCATGCGCTGGCGGTGGCGGAGGCGGCGGCCGCCGCGATTATACGTATGGGTATGGAGGCGATGGTGGTTCAAACGGCAGCAACGGCAAACCCGGCAGCGAATATGGAACGGACACTAAACCGCATGGCGGCAAGGGCGGAGATACAGGCGGCGGAAAAGGAAGCAGCCTTGGTGATAACGGTGTATCCCACGCAAATGCTACTGCTGCAACTTATTACGGCGGTGGCGGAGGCGGCGCCCGCACGGGCTCAAATGTTGGATATGGCTATCAAGGCTGGCTGCTCCTGCGCGTGCCCATTAAAGCTACTCCTGCGCCGTCTGGTTCTTACACTTACTATCGCCTGAATATGGCTGGCATGATGCGCGGTAGCGCGTCTGGTACGTTCTTCTCGGTGGCAGAACTAAAGCTCTATAACGGTTCTACTGCTATCAGTTATACCGGCGCAACGCTTACTGCCAGTTCAAGCCTTACTGGCTACCCTGTAGCACAAGCATTCGATGGCAACGCTTCGACCATTTGGCACGTCGACGGCAGCCCCTCCAGCGCGTGGATACAGGTTCAGCTTCCGGCGGCTGCGGCAATCACGTCTTTTTCTATCACCCCGCGCGGAGACCAGAACGACCGCCTCGACGCTTTCACCCTCGACGCCTCCAACGATGGCACCACCTGGACTACGATCTATTCTGCTTCCAGTCAGGCGGCCGGGTGGACGCAGGGCGCGGCGAAAACATTTACGATCTGAAGGAGGTGAAACCATGAATCAACTCACTATCTATCGCCTGTTTTTTGATCGCGCCGACGCGTACACGTCCGGCACGCGGCAAAAGCAGCGCGGCGTGCAGGTGCATTCCACGGGCGCAAACAATCCGTTTTTGCGGCGCTATGTCGGCCCGGACGATGGCCGTCTCGGCGTCAACCGCGCGGGCAATACGCACAATCGCCCCGGCGTGTCCGTCTGCGCCAACGCCTATATCGGCAAACTGGAGGATGGCGCCGTCGCCGTCTATCAGGCCCTGCCCTGGGATTATCGCCCCTGGCTTTCCGGGCGCGGCCCCAATGGCAACGCCAACCGGCAGGGGTTTGCAGGGTTTGAAATCTGCGAAGATCGCCTCTTTGATCAGGCGTATTTTGAATCGGCCGTGATGGGCGCGTCGGTGCTCCTCACCGCGCACCTCTGTCAGCTCTTTGGCGTGGAGGCGACGGCAGAAAACGTGGCAAGCCACAGCGAGCTTTCTGCGCGCGGCCTTGCGAGCAATCATAGCGATATCGATCACTGGCTCCGCGTCTACGGCCTCAAAATGGATGATTATCGCGCCGCCGTTGCGCGGGCGATGAAGGAGGGGGTGAACGTGAATTACGTCGATGCGGCGGCCGACGCCCCAACGCCGGAACCCGCCGCCAAATGGTACGGCACCGTTCAAACGCGCACGGGCAACGGCATTAACCTCTGGGATACGCCCGCAAAGGGAACGTCCGTGGCGCATGTGCCCGACGGGCAGACCGTGGCGGTGCTCACAGAGGAAAAGAGCGGGTTTGTGCGCGCGGCCTATAACGGGCGCACGGGCTACGCCGATGCGGCGTATCTTTCCGATGGCGCGCAGGCGCCCGAAAAAACCGTAAACGCCATGCTCATCGACGTGCCGCAAACCGCCGCCGAAAGCATCATCGCAAAATATCCGGGCAGCTATATCCTGCCGGATATCGGCATCCCCATCAATACGATTTCGGAGGGATAATCCCCATGCAGGCACTCAAGGATCTATGGTGGCTCGCCGCCGCCCTGATGGGCGTTTTGGCTTATTGCGTCCGCGTCGGCTGGCGCATTCGCGAATTGATCGCGCGCATCGAGCGGCTGGAACGGCACGACCGCACGCAACGCGAGGACTTGAACGTGATCATGCGCGGCACGTACGCCACGCTGTGCGGGCTCAAAGAACAGGGATGCAACGGAGAGGTGTCCAATGCGTTAGACCTGCTCCGCACCCGCATCTACGATACGGGCGAAAGCCCGTCAAACTGAAAGGAGAATGGAAAATGCCCAAATGTAACTTCAAATGCTGGCTCAAGGCGGCGGCGGTTCGCGCCGTCAAAACGATCGCGCAGACGGCGGTGGCCACCATCGGAACCACCGCCGTAATGGCGGAGGTGGATTGGATGATGGTCGCCAGCGCCTCGCTGCTGGCGGGCGTGCTTTCCGTGCTCACGAGCATCGCGGGCCTGCCGGAAGTGAAGGGGGAAGAAGCGGACGATGCCGGCGGACAGTGAAATGCAGACGGTGCCCTTCATTGTATTTGAAGGGGCTCTCTTTGACTATGAACGGCGCTTGCGCCGCCTCAAGGGCGCGCTCATCGCCCTCGCCCTCGCCCTGGCCGTCGCCGTGGCGGCCCTGGGCGTGTGCCTCGCCCGCATCCCGGGCGTGATGGAAATGGAACCCAATCCTACCGTTGCGAGATGCGGAGAGGCTACGGACGGCGTCGCGTCGGGCTCGCAGTGACGGCGCGGGAGATTTTTGCACGATACGATAAGCCGCGAAGCGAATGGGAACGGCTGATTGCCGAATGGATCTTCGATGCGCGCGATCGCGCCCTCCTGTCCCTTCGTCTGCTCGATGGGCTGACGATCGATCAGCTCGCGGAAAAACTGGATATGCCCGTCGATACGGTCAAACGCCGTGTCCGCCGGGCGCAAAAGAAATTATTTGAAAAGGCCGGGGCGTAATGCCCCGGCCCTTTTTTGTTGGGAAAATATCAAAAAAATCAAAGTTTTTTTTGCGAAAGCCCTTGACATTATCAACAAAAGTTGATATAATAGAGCCATCAAGAGAGCAAGTCGCGGGCGGGATACGCCGCCGGGCACGGAGGGAAAGGCAATGATGAGCGATAAGATGATCGGCAAGCTGGCGGCGAAGGGCTTTAACCGCTGGACGAAGGGGAACATGGACAGGATGTACATCAACGCCTCTCAGCTGGGCCTTGCGTGCAGCTACCACACCACCGGCAGCATCAAAAACGCCACCTTTTGCGGCACCGGAATCAGCAACTGCGAGGCGCGCCGGCTGAAGGCCGATAAATGCTATATCGATCTTAAAACTGGCACCATTACCGCCAACAGCAGCAGGCTCAAGGATGCGGCGCAGGCCCTGATCGACGAAGCCGCCGCTGAGATCGAGGCGGAAGAAGCGGCCGCGAAGGCCGAAGAAAAGAAGGAGGAAGAACCCATGAACGCTGACACCTATGATACCCTGCGCGCCGCCATCAACGAGCGCAACGACGAGCTGATCCCGTACATCGGCGACGGCACCGCTTCGGCGGTGCTCGAAGAAACCGCCAAAATTTGGGATAGCGGCGAATCCCTCTCCACTGAGTATCCGAACGCTTTTTTCCCGGAAAAGCGCAAGGATGATGGGCCAAAGGAATGGGCGGCGGCCGTGCAGTACGCCGTAAACAAGCTCGAAAAGCTGGCGCGCAGGCAGTTTGCAGCGGGCCTCACGCGCGAGCAGGCTATCGCGATCTGTGCGGCGATTGCGCCGCACGGCACAGTAACCGTCGCGGGCGTAAGTCATGATATGGATAGCCTCAAAAATGCCTGGAACGCGGCGCATCCCGAGGCGCAGGCAATCCAGTACATGGGTATGGGAGAGAGGTGATCAAACACATGGCAGCATCTAAAGTCCTTCGTCAGGCCCGCGAAGCAGCGGGCATGACACAAAAAGCCCTCGGCGTGGCGCTGGGATACCCGGAAGATCACGCCCAGAGCTTTGTATCCAATTGGGAGACGGAATATCGTCCCATCCCGCGCAAGCATTTCAAACGAATCTGCGAGCTGCTCCACATCGATCCGCTTGATCTGATCTGAACAAAACGCGGCGCCCGCCGCTGAAGGAGGCAAAAAATGACACGCAGCCAAGCCAAGGAGATGGCCAAAAAATACGGCATGGAAATCCTCCGGCAACCCATCACCAACCTCGGATATGGCCTGTATATGCGCTCGGCAGAACTGATCCCGGAACTGGACGCATTTGCGGACAACGTAAGCGCGAACGCCGCGACCGCCTGCCTGCGGACGTGCGAGGGCGTTGACTATCTCTATCGCATCTATTGCCCCGAATCGTGGTTCGATCTCTGGGGCTGGGCGGACGAGTGAAATAGCCGGCAAAAAAGGCAAATAATTTTTCAAAAAGCCCTTGACATTATCAACAAATGTTGATATAATAGAGCCAACAAGAGAGCAAGCCGCGGGCGGGATACGCCGCCGGGCATGGAGGCAAGATATGAAAAAGGTTTATCTCAGCGCTGATTACACCCTGAGCCATCGCGATGGCTCTGAATCCTTCGCCCTGTATACCGGCATCGACGCCCTCGAAGGCGGCTGGATGCTGGAGACCAGCGGTGACCCCGTGGGCCTCGCCGACCTCGAAAACGCCGATCGCTACGACGACATCGACAAGATCAACGCCATCATCGCCGACGCCTCCACCCCGTGGGAAGAGTGCAGCGACAACGATGCGGCCTACATCGCCGATACCCTCGAAGCTTGGGGTATCCAGTAATATCCGCCGCGCCATCGATTTGCAGCTGACGCGCGATGAAGAGCTATTCGCAGCCAAAAAAGCCGATGAATAAGTCCATGCGCCCGTAAGGGCGCTTTTTTTGCCTCCTTTTTGCCCCTGTTTTTGCCCCGGCGATGCACTTCGCCGGGGCTTCTTTTTTTGCCAAAATATAGGCAGAAACGGAGGTGCAAAAATGCAGCAGATGTACGGAAACTACGGATTCGGCAATCCGGGCTATGGCATGGCTGGGCCGTATATGGAGCGCTTCCATCAGCAGATGGCGGCGCAGCAGCAGCGCCCGATGGAGCTCGTGCGCGTTACCGGCATGGATGGCGCAAAGGCATTTCAGATGCCTCCCAACAGCACCGCGGCCCTTTTTGATGATTCGCAGGATATCTTCTTTGTAAAATCTACCGATGGCGCGGGCTTTCCCACCATTCGCACTTTCTCGTTCGCCCCGTATGAGCCCGCGGCGCAGCCGCAGACGGAATATGTAACTCGCGCGGAATTCGAGCGTTGGAAGGAGGAAATCATCAATGGCCAGCAGCCTGTTCGGAAGTCCGGCAAAGCCATCGCCGCAGCCGCAGAATAACGGCGGCGGGAGCATCATGCAGATGGTGCGGCAGTTTAACGATTTCAAAAAGTCTCTTTCCGGCAAGGATCCCCGGCAGATCGTTCAGGGCATGCTCGCCTCCGGCCAGATGAGCCGCGATCAATTCGAGCAGCTTTCTGAGATGGCCAAAGGGCTGGAGGCCATCCTCAAGTGATATCACCGCGGAGCGCTACGCGATGATCATATATTTTTCCACGGAGGTGCAAAATTATGGATAATGCAGCCATGTCCCCGGCCGACATCGCGGCGCTTACGCGCGACGGCGATGGCTTCGGTGCCGGCGGCGGCGCCTGGTGGATTATCATCCTCTTCCTCTTTGTGTTCATGGGCGGCGGCAATCTCTGGGGCAACCGTAACGGAGATTATGGCCAGTATGCGACGGCGGCCACACAGCAGGAAATCCTGTTCGGCCAGCAGTTTGGCCGGATCGACGACCGCCTTACCAACATCGGCAACGGCGTCTGCTCCCTCGGATATGATATGCAGGGCAACATTGCCGGCCTCGGCAAAGAAGTCGCCCTCGGGCAGGCCGGAATCAATCAGCAGATCATGCAGGGCAATTACGCCCTCGCACAGCAGATCGCAGACTGCTGCTGCAAAAATCTTCGCAGCCTTGATGCGGTAAACGCAAACATCGACGCGAAGTTTGCCGCGCTCGAAAAGCAGAATCTCGAGCAGCGCATTGCGCAGCTTGAGCAGACGAACGGCCAGCTGTATCTTTCGCAGCAGATGTGCGGCGTTGTGAAGTATCCGATGTCGTACTCCTACAGCGCGGGCAACAGCCCGTTTTGCGGCGGCGGGTGCTGCGGCTGCCAGTACTGACGCTATAACAGCGGCGCGCCCGGCTGCGATCAACTCCGGCCGGGCGCGAAATGAAAGGAGAAACTCCTATGGAGCCCAAGATCAGAGATAAGATCATCAACGCGATGCTGGAAATGGATCTGTCCTCGCTGACGCTGTACGAGCTCAACACATATGCGCTGCTGGCTCGTTGCATCGGGGACGGCAGCGATTACGCCGCTTCCGCTTCTGCGGCGCTGCTCTCCGCAATCCCCGGCATGGCGTTCTGCGCGCCCGGCGCGTCCACCGAAGGAGGGAAACACAATGCCGTGTAATTGCCAGAATAATTGCTATCGCAAATCGGCGCTGCGCGTCTCGGGCAGCACGCCGCAGGCGCTCACCGACACGCCGTCCGCGCTCTCCGGCGCGATTGCGCAGATCGACACCGGGTGCAGCATGTCGCCGATGTCGAGCGGCGCGCGCATCGCCTCCAGCGGCCTGTACAGCATTTCCGCGAGCGTGCAGGCGACCGCCACCGCGGCGGGCACGATCAGCGCGCAGCTTTACCTCGACGGCGTGCCGCTGCCTGATACCCTGCGCACCGTCACCGCCGCCATCGGGCAGGTGGTGATTCCCGTCGAAACGCTGCTCTGCCTCCAGTCCAACTGCTGCTGCGGCCACACCGTGCAGCTCTATGTGTTCGGCGCGGCCACCGGCACGGTCACCGCGTGGGACATGGACGCCGTGCGGCAGGCGTAAAGGAGGGGAATCTACATGAAGGAGATCAAGGAAGTTGCAATGGATATCCGCGAAATGCTGGAGGAGGCGGAGTGCTACGCCCGCGAGGCCAACAAGCACAAGATGCAGTACCCCGAGCTGGCGCGGGTGTACAATCAGATCAGCATGAGCCGGGTGAGCGAAATCAACAGCCTGCACGATCAGGTGTCGAACCTGATCGATCGGACGAAGCGCGACGGGCAGGAAGTGCCCGCCTCCATGCTCGCCATCTGGGACTGGGAACACGATCTGATGATCGAAAAAATGGCCGATATCAAGCGGCTGCAGGATATGTATAAGGGCTGAATTTGAAGCGGGCCGCCGAAAACGCGGCCCGTTTCTACCGGCACTTTACCGGCAGTTGAATGGCAAAAGGCGGTTTTTGCGGTTTTAGCGGGAAACATTTGTTTATATAAAAGCAACAATCAAAGCAAGAAAAAGCTTTGAAATGCAAAGGTTTCAAAGCTTTTTTTTATGTGGTTTGCTTTTGCGCTGTATTATGGGGCTTTTGATCGGGAGTCAAAAGCCCTATAACAGAAAATCAAACAAAGTCAATGCAAAAAACCTTTGCTATGCAAAGGTTTTTTAATTTTGCGTTTCGCGATTTTTCATCGAGCACTCGGATTTACCGGCACCTTTACCGGCAATTTCGGAAAAGTGGTCTCGTGCCTTTTCTGTTGATTCGCCGAGGCGCTTTGCCGAAAGGTGCGTGTAGATACGCATAGTAGTCTGAACGTCGGAATGGCCAAGCCAGCGCTGCGTAGTTTTCACATCCACGCCGGCATCGTAGAGCATGGTGCAGAACGTATGCCGCAAGTCGTGGCAGCGGACGGTCCACGCCCGCCATTGAGCACGCTGCTCGGCGGATGCCCGCCCCCATGCCACACCGTTGAGCGCTGTTTCCATCATCGATCGATAGCTGCTGAATGCCGATTTGAATGAGCTCGCGGACATATGGCCGCCCTGTGCGCTGGGCGCGGCAGGGCCGTGCATGGGCGTATGCGCAAGAATTTGATCGAGCGGCGGAAGAATGGGTACATCGCGCACGGACGTTTGGGTTTTCGGGCCGTCGATCACCGGCTGATTACTCGGGAAAGTGAGGCCCTCGCGCACATGAATCACGCCCGCGGAAAGATCGACGTCGCGCCCGAGATCAAGGGCGAGAACTTCGCTGCGGCGCAGGCCGGCAAAGAGCATAATCAGCATGGCGAGCTGGAATCGATGCGGCGCTGGAGGATTGAGGATCATTTCGCGCTCCCACGCCTCCAGCGGGCGGTGCGTCCCATCCTCGCCCTTTGGCCCGTCCACATTGCGCACGGGATTATATGATAGAATTCTATCGGAAATGGCCTGTTCAAAAATAGCCGATACCGTCATCCTCGTCTGCCGGATCGTGCCTTTGCTCAATCCGGCGCGCGTATTGAGCAGAGCGCGGATATCGCTCGCCTGCACATCGCGCATGCGCTTGCCGCCGAACTGGCCGACGATAAGGGAGACATTATGCGCATATGCCATATAGGTATGGGGCTTAACGTCCGTCTTATAGAGTTTAAGCCATGATTGCGCATAATCGCGGACGAGGACGTCGCGGGCCGTGACGTTGGCCCCTGATTCAAGTTCCGCTTCGAAGGCGCGGCGTTTCTCCTGCACCTCCGCCTGCGTGCTGCCGTAGAAGCTCTTGCGCTTGTGCGTGCCGTCCGGCAGAACATAGCGCTTTTCCAACTGGTAGAGGCCGTCTGGGCGGCGCTTGAGGCGTTCACCTCCAGCGCCGCCCTTTTTTGCGGCAGGCGAGCTGCCGCCGAATTGCACCTGGATTATTTCGGCCCTTGCCATACTCCCCTCCCATGTATACGTATGCGCCCGGAACAGCGCCGGGCGCATGTTGAAATATTTATTTGATCGCGAACCATACCTGATCGTCGCCGAACATGAACGGCTCGTAAACGAGATAAGGAGCAGGATCATCTTTGCGTACTTCGAACCTGAAATATCCCGTCGTTTCGCCGCCTTCATAGAGCGACTTCAATTCCGGCAAATCCTGAATCGAATAGTTGATATTATCGTATTCAGCGCCGTTTTCGTCGAACGATTCAAAGTTGCCGACCGCGTCGACCGATACGTTCGGATCATCCGTCCCGGCTTTCACCTCGTCGATTTCGTCGATGCGGACGAACTTTACGGTGACTTTAGCGGCAATATATTCGTTACCTTCCTGCGGCTCAGGGCCGTCATAGCGTCCCTTCATCAGCTCGTCGTAGGCGGCGCCGCGATATACTTCATTGATCGTTACATCGAACGTTACGGTGTAATGGCTAAGATAAGAGGCTGTGATTTCCACCATCTGGCCAACGGCCGCCGGGGACTTGCGCGTTGCCTTTGTGATGACTTCGCCGGATTGCACTTGCAGAGATGCGATGGCCGCATCAACCTGCTTGCGCAGGGCTTGCAGATCCTCCAGCGTCATGCCGGAAAGATCGACATCCGCAAAGGCGAAGGCCGGAATCGCCATGAGCAGGGCGAGAACGAGCGCGAGAACCTTTTTCATTTGTTAGCACTTCCTTTGAATTTTTTTGAGGCGACGACAAACCCGATGCCCGAAAGGGCGAAGCCGATGCCCATAAAAATGCAAAGAAGGCCGATGTCTCCGAAGCCGAAGCTGGAGGAGATAAAGCAGACGATGCCAAGCAAAATGAGTAAAACGCCGATAAGAAACATCCTGTACCTCCCGATGATTATCCGAACACCCCGCGCAGAGCGCCCTGCCAATTTTCGGCGGCGACCTGATAGCGGATAAAGCCGATCGCGCCGGTTGAAGCGTCGACGGCGATGATGACGAGGAGGAAGGCGATGATCACAAGGGCGACGATCATCCACGTTCGTTTTGCCCTGCGCTCCTGCCGAAAGAGGGACAGGAGATTGATCTGCGCCTGTATCCATCCGCGCGTGATGTGCGGTAAGTATTGCGTCGCGTCGCCGGTAACGCCTGCGGGGATGAGCATGCGGGGATGGCCCGCAATTTCATCAACCGATCCGCCGAGGGCGAAAACCATCTGCGCGACGACTTCATAGCCTGGATTTTTGGTGCGATGATAGATGATATTGTTGATTGTGTCCTTGGGGGTGCCTGTCAGCTTCGACAGATCGGGAATCGTGATCTGCTGCGCCTGCAACTGCTGGCGAATATAGTCGACTGTCGCATCCAACAAGCCCTGTTGTGTCGCGTCCGACATTTGAATTTGCTCCTATCGGGCTGCGCCCTGTCGCGCCTGTCGAATCTGCATATTGCATTGTAGGCGGGCGCTGTGATACGGTTACGGCGGCAAAGCAATCATACGCAACACCTCCCGAAACGGTCGAAGCGGGAAAATTGGGATGCATACACACGGACGCGCGCGCATAGGATACTATCGATAGCACCCTTTTGCACGGCCTCCGGGGAAGCCAAAAATTTCGACGAAAGCAGGTTCGTATTATAGCACGCATCAAGGGGGCGCTGAAAATTGAATGGAAGGATCGACATCGCGACCGACGACGAAACCCGAACCCTTGTGATCCGCATTCCGATGCGGCACGCTATCGCCCGACTGATCTACCGACTGTATACGGCGCTCCACGCGAACGAATGAAGGAGGACGAAACCATGACAGACTGGCGCGAAGGGATTATGCGAATTTTGAATCAGATCAACGACGAATGGATGCTGCACCGCATCTATAACTTCCTTGTGCGGTTTTACTATCTGGGGGAGGATTAACCCTCCCCCTTGCCCGACAGCTTTTCGACGATGCGGCGAAGCATCTCCCATTCCTCGTCGCCCAGCTTGGCGAACTGAACGAAAAGATTTTTTGCAAACTCGTTTTTGCCGGACATGATCCGTTCAACCCATTCTGTATTCGTCAGGCGCTCGATGTACATCTCGCCATATCCCGTTTTTAGCCAATCGGGATTGACGTCGAACACATTGCAGATCAACGCAAACGACGCCGCATCAGGCTCGGCGTTTCCGCTCTCCCAGGTCAACACGGCCGAACGAGAGCGGCTTATTTTTTTTGCAAACTCGATCTGATTCAACCCCTGATCCTTGCGAATCTGTCTGATTCTCTTCTCCATTCTCCTGCTCCTTTCATCTAAGATTATATCATCGTTTTCAGGAAAAATCAATAGAAAAATGTCTACCAATGAACATTTTGCGCTTGACAAATGCGTAGCGATAGACTATAATAAGTACATCGATAGACATTTAAGCAAAGGAGGCGGCGGGGATGGGCGAAACCAACATGGCCACCATTCGGCAGGAGATGGCGTATCAGATGCCGCTCCCGCACCCGCCGCATGACGCGGCAAGAAAAGGAGATGAAACCCGATGAGCATGGAAGAGAAAAAAGCCCTTTATGAGCAGATCGCGGCGCTGGACGACGGCGACTTCAAATTCGTGGCCGGTGCGGCTGCCGGGATCCTGCTGAGCAAGGGCGCGGCAAACGACGCGGCGCAGGCGGCGGAAACCACGAAGTAGATCGCGGCTCCGCCGCACCAGCGCCCCGAAGGGCCGATGCTCGCGCGCAAGCGACAGCGCAGGGCGCGAGGCGAACCAAAGCGCCCGAAGGGCCGAGGCCGCGCAATTTGAGCACAAGCGAAATATGCCGGCCGATGCTCGCGCGCAAGCGACAGCGCAGGGCGCGAGGCGAACCAAAGCGCCCGAAGGGCCGAGGCCGCGCAATTTGAGCACAAGCGAAATATGCCGGCCGATGCTCGCGCGCAAGCGACAGCGCAGGGCGCGAGGCGAACCTACAAAACGGGATACGGGCCTGCGAAGCACCTTAACACTCCTTCATCGTTGCCATTGATGAACGTAGCCATACAACGGATGCGCGGCTGGTCCCCGCGCATCACCTCCCGATGCGAACAATCCCCCGCCCGTATCCCGTTTTGTGGGCTGGCCGCAACCCCGGCCCACAATGGCACTGCACGGATGTGCTAACCGGCATTCTTGCGCACGCAACCCCAAAAACCGCACGACCGACACGGATGCCATTGCATGGCAAGTTTTCGATCACGCAGCCAAAATTCTATTCAACGACCGGGGCCGCTGGCAACGGCGGCCCCAACAAGGAGGGGCACAGCATGGACACGCCCGACGCGGTGAAATGGTATAGCCCGCGCGCGATTGCCGAGCTGCTCGACATCAACTACGATACCGCGCTCACCCTCGTGCACAACCTCCCGCACATCGATGCGGGCAAGGGGCATAAGCGGAGCTGCCCGCGGGTGCGGCCGGAGGTGTTCCATGCATGGCTGGCGCAGCAGGACGGATACAATCCCGGCGTGCGGTGCCTGCGCGTGGTGCGGGGAGGCAAGCGGCCATGATCCTCACACGCGAGCGCCTGCGGCTGGGCGCGCAGATGCGGATGACGCTGGACGAGTTCGGGCGGCTGTTTGATGAAAAACGGATCGGAAAGGAGGGAGACGACGATGTATCACGGGCCCGTTCGCAATGCGCTGCTGGCGCTGGAGGGGATGCAGGCGCTTTACGCGGTGATCTTCGCGGCGCCGATGCGCGCCGGAATGATCCTGCTTGCGCTCGCGCTGCTGGAGGCGCTGGCGACGTGGATCGCGGGCGAGATGCTGATCTTTGCCACGGCAAGGGCGGCAGAACGCTCTACATCCTCCATTGGTAAGGCAAACGCCCGCCGGGCCGAAGCCTGAACGGGCGCTTGCTGAAAGTGATGATTTGGAAATCTCACCCGGAGTATAGCACAAAACGCGGCCAAAAGCAAGCCGCAAGGAAAATGAAGGAGGGACAAATGGCAATGAAATTTACGGCAAGTCTCCGCAACAATGAAACCGGAGAGGTGAAGATTTTTGAGGGGGGATGAGGCGGTGATCGTGATGATGTGCGACAATCCGGACGATCCCAGCCGCGGGTTTGGTATTGGCGCGATCCACTCCAGCCCGTTCACCTTTGCACAATGGCTTAATGCCAACGACTTCGGACGCGCGGCGGCCACCATCGCCAATCTCTGCCGCGTGCTTGATCCGCTCGCCGAGGCGTTGGACAAAGAACCGGACGACGATGAAGGGGCAAAGCCGTGACCCGGCCCCGCACCGCCCGCTCGATCACGGCCCGGGCGCGGACGATATCGACGGAGACGACGATGTTGCTTTTGGATGCGGTCTCGGCCCGGACGGACGAAATCATGCGGACGGCGGACACGCACGGCATGACCCGGGCGGAAATACAGGAGAGGATCATGCGCGGGATGTGCCGCCGGTGCGGCGTGACCAACGGCCGCGTGGCCGCGATTCCGGCGGGCAAGGCGGAGATCGCGATGCAATACATAATGATGTGGCAGGGCGCAAGCCTGCTGGAAGGGTGACACGCCAATGAACAGGGTTTTTCTGATCGGTAACCTGACCCGCGACGTAGAAACGCGCACGACGGCCACGGGCAAAACCGTCGCCAACTTTGGGCTGGCCGTGCAGCGCCGCAGGGCCGCGGACGGGACGCAGAGCGCCGATTTTTTCAACGTCTCGGCCTGGGACAAGCTGGGCGAAAACTGCGCCAAATATCTGGCCAAGGGGCGCAAGGTGGCCGTGGGCGGCTCGATCCAGATTCGCGCGTATGATGCGCAGGACGGCACGAAGCGGACGGCGGTGGACATCATCGCAAACGAGATTGAATTTTTGCCGGGCGGGCAGCACGCGCAGGGCGCGGACGCGGCCGCGGCAGGCAATGCGCCGCATATCCCGGAGACGCGGGAGGAAATGGCCGCGAGCGGCTTTGCGGCGGCGGACGACGACGAGCTCCCATTCTAAAAGACGACGAAATCGCATGAGGAGGACATGATTATGCGTGACTATTACATTCGCATCACCCTGCTGGAGGAAATGCTGGGCACGGGCAGCCCGGATCCGGAAATCCATCGAAACTACATCGCATCCAAGAGCCCGGACGCAGCGACGATCGAAGAAGAAGTTGAAGCCATCGGCGTGGACGCGGTGGCCGACAGCAAGACGACGGTTTTTCCGCGCGACGAAAACGGCAACCCGTTTATGTGGGACTACCAGATGCGGGGCTTTTTCAAGGGCGCGTGCTCGTTTTTGCGCAAGGTGCCGGGGATGGCAAGCGCAAAGATCAAGGCGTACAAGAAGGAGATCGACGGAAATATCTTCGTTTTCCCGCGCAAGATTCCGATGGTACTCTCTGGCAAAATGGACACGTGCGAACGCCCCCTGCGCGCATCGACCCCGCAGGGAGAGCGGGTGGCGCTGGCGAGCAGCGAAACGGTGCCCGCCGGGACGACGCTCGACTTTACGGTACGCCTGCTCAACGAAAACGCCCACGAGGATGCGCTGATGGAATGGCTCGGATATGGCGCGCTCAACGGCGCGGGCCAATGGCGCAACAGCGGCAAGGGGCGTTTCAGCTTTGCGGTGCTGGATGAATACGAGGTAAAGACGTTTTTTTGCCCGGTAAAGCACGGCTGAGGCGACGATTGCCATTGATCCGCGGAGAAGTAAAGGGGCAGAGCTGAGAGCCGCGAATCTGTGCGCGGGAATGGCACAGAACCGCAATGCGACGCAACGGCAAGGAGGTGTCAGGAGTCGCTACGGCAAAGAAAAGGCTGGATCTGCGATGGAACAGCATTGCCCCGCCTTGCAGCGGCTGCGAACAGCTTTGCCAAGCAAAGGCAACGCAAGGGGTGGCCCCGATGAGCCGCGATGCGAACGAGATGCACGGAGCTGAATTGCGGCGGCAAAGCAAGGAGCAGAATGGCAGCGGCAAAGCATCGCCCTGCTTGGCGCGGGCGACGGATAAGCAATGGGCGCTAAGGATCGGATAGCGGCGGAATCGCCAAGGAATCGATGTGCAATGGATGGCGGAGGCATTGCAAAGGCGAGAATGGCAAAGGATCGGCAAGCCAAGATTGGCAAGGGCGGAGATGGGATCAGCATTGCTGGGATAAGCAACGCGAGGGCATTGGATAGCTACGAGCGCGATGGATTGAGAGGCAGCGGCAAGGCGCTGCACAGCAGGGATTTGCCGCGACGGGAATAGCGACGCGATGGAACAGATGGGCCGATCACTGAGACGATTCGCATGGGCACAGATATGCGGAGAGGAGCATAGGGATTGATTCGCAGCGGACGGATTTGCAAAGGCACTGATTAGCCGGGATTGCATCGATTGGCAGCGGCTCAGCTGGGACGCGCAGCGCCCGGAGGGGCAAAACAGCGGCGACGGCTGGCAAAGCCCAGCGATGGCAAGGCACGGAGACGCTTGGCGATGGCAAAGCTGTGATGAGCACTGCTTTGCCCGGGCATAGCGCGGCGCTGACCGGCCTGGCGGGGTTCGCCTCGCGCCCTGCGCTATGGCTTGCTCGCGAGCTTCGGCCGGCATATTTCGCTGGCGCTCAAATTGCGCGGCCTCGGCCCTTCGGGCGCTATGGTTCGCCTCGCGCCCTGCGCCGTCGCTTGCGCGCGAGCTTTGGCCGGCATATTTCGCTGGCGCTCAAATTGCGCGGCCTCGGCCCTTCGGGCGCTA
>ERZ1035037.84-NODE-84-length-39213-cov-23.634557_pt1 | contig 39213 bp, 29 predicted proteins | sample MGYA00520618_ERZ1035037 | MGnify/ENA primary metagenome ERZ1035037 (study PRJEB33766, sample SAMN09781741) | gut metagenome | biome: gut microbiome | host: Homo sapiens | place: Madagascar | study: EMG produced TPA metagenomics assembly of the PRJNA485056 data set...
TATCAAACTGTTTCGTGGTTTCGCCCTTTGCCAACCAACTTACGACCTCGACCGCATAACCGTAGCCCTGTAAGGCGGCAAGCAAACCGTTTAGCTTCTTGTAGTCTCCTAAAGGCTTGGCGATTAAGTAAGGCGCGGCGTTGCTGTTCTCAAGCATAGGCAACCAACCATTTACGCCGTAAAGGTCGCAAATAGTACCGTCAAGGTCTAATACAATTGCTTTCATTTATTCCCCTTGCAATAGTAGGACGTGGAACGTTTGCCCCACGTCCTTTATTGTATCAAATGTTTGCGATTAGTGCAACTGAACAAAAGCGTTTGCGGCAATAAGTCCAAACGTTAGCGCAAACATAAACCAACCCTGCACTTTATCAGCTCTTGGACGGTCTAATTTAACATTTCGCGTAACAGTGATAGCATTTGCGAGTAACCATGTACCTTGGCCTAAAAAGTAGTTAACGCCAATAAGAATCTGCCCAACCACTGTAAGGAATAAAATAACGTATTGCACGTTTTCCCACGTAACAATTTTTTTCATCGATTCGTATCCACTTTCAAAGAGTGGGTAGGGCTTGCGCCCTACCCTTTGACTAACTAAAGACGTTTACCCTTGCAAATGTATTCAAGGTTAACGTTGTAGTCAAACTCTTCGCCCAACTCACGTACACGCCAAACGGAACCGTCAAGCTCTTTAGCGTCCGTACCATCATCAAGACGGTCGGCAGCAATAGCAGCGGCAAGATTCTCTTCGTCCTCCGCTTCAACGATAAAGTTCTCATAATCGTCAAGCATCGAACCCGCGCTAACGCCGCTCACAGAAACAAAATACAACATAATAAATGTATCCCATTCTAAAGATGGTGGGCGGGGTATTCCCCCGCCCTAGCTATCAGAAACTAACGCGCCTTGTAAACATAAAGGACGTTAGTACCATTCGACTTAAACACCATCGTGTCAACCTCAAAGATCTTAGCCTTAATCAAACGGTCGAAGAACTCTTTGAGAGTGTTGCGCGCGTTTTGGTTATTAAGCGTGGTATAATACTTATGACTCCACGCCTTGCGGCATTTGCTAGTCGAGATAGCGCCCGAACGACCGCACAAATCGGAGAACGTGAACCATTCATCACGATTTGCGTCGAGGAATGCAACAATCAAGTCAAGCGCATTTGCTTGAGTATCGTTCATACCGGCAGGCGCGTTACCAACCAAACCAGAAGTACCAACCGCCGCACGGTAAAGTGCATCGAAAGCCTCGTCTGAAAGCTCAACTCCCGTGGCAAGTACACGCGTCTTAGTGGTGTTGTACTTGTCGGTGTGAGACTGAGCTGCGAGATTAAGAGCCTTATTGTACTTCTTTGCGTTAGACATTGCTAACCCCTTCCGTCCCCGTTCGGGCGGGCTAGCCCTTTGCTAGCTCCTTACGCCCTCGCCTTTGGACAACTATTATTATGCGGTAAGCTGCCTAGTTTGGCAAGTACCAATTTGCCGCACACAATTCCTCCATAACTCTTTCGGTCTAACCTTTTAGTGTAATACAAGTCAAACGAAAAGTCAAATCGTGAGAGCGTGAATAAGCGATTACATAGAAAAAACAACTCTATCAGGTTGTGGCCACTAATTCATAATTTTTTACCTCTGTAAGCCTACAGAATCGCCTACAAGGTGCCATTTGCTAAAATGCCTACGCGCATAAGGGTACGCCAAAAGAGCCAAAATAAAAGGCTCCCACGGGAGCCTTTAGTTAATGCGCCAAAGCGACAAATACCACGTTGCCGTTAGCGTCTATGACCTCGCATGTAACGCGCTCATTGTCTGCTACCGCTTGCGCTCTTGCCTTATGTGCTGCAAGTGGTGCGCTCGAATCGTAGCCCTTGCATTGCTCAATGCTAAAATCTTTAACGTTGTGGCGTTTGAGATAATACATTGCTCTATCCCTTCTTTTGGTCTACGACCTAAGTATAGCACCTTTACACGCGATAACACCAGACAATCTTGAAAAAGTTTTTATGTTTTTTCAGATTGACGCTTGATAAACGTTTCGGGTTCATGTAAAATTTTCTCCCCAACTATGGGCTTTTGGTGTGAAATTGTTTCACGTGAAACATGCAATCGTTTTCAGATTGAAAATCAGATTCAGATTCAATTTTCAAATCTGAAATAGTTTTCAGATTCGTTTTCAAAATCAGATTCAAAATCATTTTCAGCGCAAAAGCAAAAAGGCGGCAATTTAAAATCGCCCTGCTTTTTGTCTCACGCGATGCAACGCAAAAGTACGCTTAGTTTCGGGATTGTGGGCGCTGTGTGAAGAAAGTTTTTTTGAAAAATCTCGGCAAAAACTCTTGACAACGCTATGTAGGCGTGGTATAATTTCGCGGCCATAAATGGCCTTTTTGTGGGCTTCGCCCTTTTGCATGGTCAACCAGAAGAGCAACTAAAACAGTTGCATCCGACCAAAAGCAACTAAAACAGTTGCGTGATTGTGCGTAGCTTGGTTGTGGTTTCAGGATACCGCTAATGTTTCATGTGAAACATAGGCCGCATACCATGAGGCTAAAGAGCTATAGCCTTGCGGCAAATGCTTTAGCTAGTCTAGACAAATAAAGGCGCTACCATTTAGTAACGCCTTTGCTTGCAACTATTTAGCTATGACCTCAATCTGCTCTAACACCATCTTAATTATGTTCCAATAATCTTCTTTAGTACGTTGCTTCTTGCAAAGGTCATCAATACAATAACTCGTGTGAACATCCATCCAAATACATGCTTTAATATAACCTCTAACACGAGTATCTACTTGCGTCAAAATATCAGCAACGCTATAGTCCGCAGGGCGTGGCTTGTCGTAAAGTGCTGCACGAACATCATCAGCCATCTGGTCAATCTCTTCCTCGTATAGTTCAACTGAATAATCCTCGTTGATATAAATCTTAGCGCAAGCAGCCATCATTTTAACCTTTCTCTTGGTTGCTTTCCTTACTGAAAAGTATAGTACTTTGGCTGCATGAGTGCAACTAAAAAGTTTCGACTATTTATGTTGATATTAACATTTGCGTCTCTTGGATTGCGGGGCAACATTTAATCGTGCATAGCAATAAGGCGCTACATCTTTACAAGTGCAACGCCTTATTCTTTGGTCTACTGGATTATAACGTTTATCTTATCAAGTATTTCAAGTGTGAGGTACTTTTCATCCTCGGCATTAACGCAGGTATAATCTACTTCTTTGCCTATGAATACCTCATTTGCCAAACGGTTTACAAGATAGAACTCTAGCTCGCAATTAGCAACACCGTAAAGCTGACCCGCTGTATAGTTGTAATGCCCTAGCTGCTTGCTAACATAACGAATGACCTTATCGGCAATAGTGGTAAGGTCATTGCCTGGAACACTAAAGCGATAATCATTCTCAAGATAAATAGTATGCACGAAACTCATAATTGCAACCTTTCTATTGGTCGGTCGGTTTTCTTGGCTCTAAGTGTAACACAATGAAACGTTATAGGCAATCGGGAATTGTAGGCCGTGGACGATATAGGCCAAAATCACGAGATTTTTGCAATATGGACGCGTGGCAAGGCAAAGTCCCAACCACGGAATTACCGACACCCCGAACGCTTGTTCGATGTTGATACGTCAACAACCGAACGCCTGTTCGGGTCCAGGTGGCTAGCACCTTTTTTGTGTTGTCAAGCTAGATTAATCAACTCACCAAAAAAACATAATTCGAGTATGATGGGATCACCCTCACACTCTGTCGGTTTTAGGTTGCCTAAAAAAAGGGACGGGGTTTAGCCGTCCCATACTCGGATGTCTAACAAACTAGTTCAACGTTGATAGCGCCAACGCTGTCAACCACTGCGCGTAGTAGCACTCCAGCGCCGTTTTGTGCGCACTGTAATAACCACGCTGCACGGTCACGGTGGTTAACGTCAGTGTCCACGAACTCAACCTTTCCCGCGCCTGTGCCCGCGCAGTCGATGTAAACAAAACCAGCGATTCGCACTATTGCATCCACGTTATCAATCAGATAGTGGAATGCATCATTGCAAGCACTGCCAAATGCACGGTATTCGTTAAACATGTCGGACAGGTCGAGCGCGCTAAGGTTCAGGTTGCCGTGCAAGTCCTCATCATCACAAACACCGTTGAGCACGTGCTGCCATGCATCCGCTGCATCCATGTCCCAGCTGTCGAGTTGGAAGAACTTACGCGTGCGGTCGGTACGGGTCTGATTGTTCATGTTAGGCTCCCTTGCCCTCGAATCTGTACAGGACTCTTGCCCTGCACCAACTAGTATACGGCATGTTGGTTTAATCAGACTCGACTTTTTAAAAAAGTTATTGCTCTGTTGGAACATTGGTGCAATAATATTTCTAGCGGGCAATGCCGCCCGCTCCGTTTCAAGGAGTACTAGATGAAGTTCAAGCACGCAAACACTAGTGAGATTATCACCGCCGCCCTGCTGGTTGTCGTCATTGCCCTACTTGCCGTTGTGCTAGTGTCGATTCCGCGTCCTCACACGTGTGGCAGGTGCGGCGCTAGGACTTATGACGTGTACACAATCCACGCTGCCACAGATGACGGCCTGCTAGACGTGTGCCCCACGTGCTACGCCGAAGCTCGCATTAACGACTACCAAAACGGTATCCAGTAGTTATCAGTAACCATTATCAAAAAGGAGTTTTAAAATGAAAAAGTCCACTGTTCGCCTGCTCGCCCGTTCCATCCGTCCGCTGTGCATCGCACAGGCTACCACTAACGCGGGGCATGTTCTGACCGTCTGTGCTACCGCTCACGGCGATGTTTTGACGTTCAAGGCATTGAGGGACGGTCAAGCCGTCCGCGCCCTGTCAGTGGCGTTTGAGGGCCGCAAACCGGTATCTGATAGCACGGTTGCGGCTATCGCGTCCCGTTTGGTCAACGACTTGGAGGGTTACGATTGTGACGCCGTGGAGACGTTCGGGGACGCGCTCATTGGCGGGTGGGACTTTGACTATTCCGCTTACGTGGGCGCGGCTCTCGACCGAATCGCGGCGGCTAAACTGTTGACGCGCTAGCGGGTCAGCCACACCCCCCCATAGGGGGGGGGTGTGTTTCCGGCGTTGTCATGTTTTTTCACAGGGTACGCCCCGCCCTGCACAAATTACCGACCTCAGTTATTTTTTGAAATACCATAATACGACTTTGCGCTAAGCTCCGTATTATGAGGATTTTCGCAGACCACAATAAGCCTATCACTTTCCTCTTCATTCTCTCTATTGGCCTTCTTGACATTTCCGATTACGGCATTAAAAAATTTTCACGAAACTATTGAAAAGCGCTGAATCTTTTGCTATAATATATACAAAACTAACCATAGCGCCGTTCCCAGTCGGCTTAGGAGCTATCCTAAATCAAAAAACCCCAATGAGGTGAATAACTGGGTTTTAAACGTTACAGATTTATTCTGCCGTGAGAAGTGTTGATGCACTCTCACTTGCAGCGGCATATTTCTGTAACCAAGCGGTCTTGCGTTAGTTTATTAGTTTACATGAGACGAACGGTATCTCTGCCGTGCCGCATACAGAGGGGATAGGATACTCTTAGAAAAGTAGCACAACCAATAGGTTCCATGCAAGGGGAGAGTGAGCATGGGTAATAGTGCGGAATTTTCTATACATCTTTATAGGTACATCTCTATAGATTTTAGTTATAGACGATATGCGATGTCCGTTACTATGTAACGTTCATCGCTATAAACTTTCGCTGCGCTCAAGTTTTCCAAGAGAAAAAACAAATAGTATAATGTTGGCGCCCGCTACACATAGCGGAGCGCCGACCTATAACCGCACAAAATAAATGTAATCATTTTAGGCGAACGAGCTTGCGAGTGTAGCCATTTTATGGGCAAAAAACGGTAATTTAATTTGTCGCATCCTTAAATATAATATACATAGAAAAATTTTTAAAATATTTAAAATTTTTCCTTGACAGACTTGCTCTTCATGCTCTTTCGTGGTATAATATAAATGCAATAAAACCGATAGAAAAGGAGAAGTAAAGATATGGCACTTGATTACACATTGAAGACACAGGAAGAACGACTTGAATGTGTGCGGGAAACCATTGCAGCCACTTCTCAAGAGAAATTAGATGCAAATTATTTACGTGTAATGACAGATTATCTGCTTTTTGCCGCAGACAGAAATCAAACCAAAAAGGAAAAGAAAAAAGAGCGCAGTATTATTACGAAGAATAGAGAAGCAACCGTAAACAAACGACAGATTTCTTTTGAGGAAATGGTTGAGAATATGGAAAATGGCGAGGACGGCATCTATGCGCTCGTCAACAATGATAAGAATCAAATTCTAGACAATAAAGATAGTATATCAGAAGAAGACCTAGAGAATATTCCTGGTATGCGGGAATTCGATTCAATTATCACATCACTCAAACGACAATTTCTTTCTGCTACTGGAAAGCAACGTTATTATCTGAAAAAACAAATTATCGAGACATATCAGCAGATGTACCTGTTAAAACAGTCTGTCAAGGGCTGGCCTGCCAAGTCAAAGGTTTCAGCACAGCTAAAGAACATGGCACATATGGATTTGTCTGAGAAAATTTATTTCGATTCACGTGGATACCCAGTATCTAATGGAGTCATTTCATTATTTAATCCAGTTCATATTTCATTCCTACTTACATACTATTCATCAATTAAACAGGAATGCTATACTGATCTCAATTGCGATATGCACTGGGAACTTCTAGACTTTGAGAATTTAATTGAACAGACATTCAAATCTAAAGACCAGACAATCGCTATGTTATATGACCTTTTGATATGGAAGATTGACGGCAAATCAAATGACGAGATATGCGGCATGATGGAGAAGGAATATGGCGTTTCACATACCGCGCAATATTTCTCAACGCTATGGCGCAAAAAGATTCCAAAGATGATTGCGGAACAGGCTCAAAAGAATTATGTTATGTGGTATTACACAAATGTGGAATATGGGCAATGGAAAAAATGCGGAAAATGCGGAAAGACCAAATTGGCACATCCTTTATTCTTTTCAAAGAATAATTCCGCGAAAGATGGCTTTTATTCTACATGTCGTGAATGCCGCAAATCTAAAAAGAAATAATATTCTAACCCACTTCTTCCTTCTATTGGTTGGAGTGGGTTTATTATATAGAAAGGAGATTTATGGCAGACGTACCTATGAAAACATGCGCGAAATGCGGAAAAACTAAAAAAGAAACTGATTTTTATAAGATACCTAATACAGATGAAAGATGTGACCTTTGTAAGACTTGCTTGACAATGTATATTGATAATCGCCGCCCAGATACCTTCAAATGGATTCTAAAGAAAATGGATGTGCCATATGTTGAGAAGAAATGGGTTGAGCTGGCGAATAAAAGTTATATGAAAAATCCTGCCACATTTGGCCCTATGTCGGTTATCGGCACCTACCTTCGTACTATGAATATGGAACAATACAAAAATTTGACTTATGCGGACTCTGAGAAAATCAATAATGAGAAATTCCAACAGGCGAGAAAAGAGCAGCAGAGCATCAAAGGCACCTCTTACGATGAAGAATTTGAGAATAAGCTAATTGAAAAACTAGAAGCAGGCGAAATCTCACAAGCTGAGTACAATACCTTGAGCCGCAAAAGCGTCCTAGACCGCATTAACGAGAAGATGCGGCAAGGCGAGGAAGAGGTTGCAAGTAACCCTGATAGCGTATTGGACACAAAAGAGCTTGAAGTTCCAGAGAATACAGTAGATTCAGACGATATTAAAAAGAATCTTGATGTAGTGAGTGCGGCCAAAGACGTTGAGCAGGAATTCCTTGCTAAGAAAGCTGAGAAGGAAAATAAAAAGGAAGAAGAAAAGGCTGAGCCACAAGTGCTTGACCTTATGCCTGACGTTGCTTCTTCTCTTGGCGTAAACCCAGTAGAGAATATTAGTAATGCGCCACTAGATATTACTGGTGAAATGCAAAATGACTTTATTCCAGATGTTGCGCGAATTGATGAAGCGCAAATTACAGAAAGTCTTACAGAAGACGATATTAAATATCTTTCTCTTAAATGGGGTCTTTTATATAAACCATCTGAATGGGTTAAGATGGAAGAATTATACCAGAAGTATGCGGCGGATTATGAGTTATCTACAGACCGTGAACAAGTATTGAAAAATATCTGTAAGACCGATTTAAAGATGAATCAAGCCCTAGACGTAGGTGACATTAAGACATTTAAAGACCTACAGGGAGCCAATGACATGTTGCGTAAGTCGGGTAAATTCACTGACAGCCAAAAACAGGAAGAGAAGAAGAGAGACATTGACTCGATTGGTGAGCTTGTTGCATTTGTAGAATCTAAAGGTGGAATTATCCCAAGAAAAGATGACCCAATCAATGTGCCGCAAGACAAGATTGATTTTATCATCAACGATATGAAGAACTATACTGACAATCTCGTAAAGAACGAGCTTGGCCTAGGTAATCTTATTGAGTCTTATATTAAGAAACTTGAAGAGAATAAGGCCAAGAGCGTAGATGAAATTATTGCAGAGGGCATCAAAACCGATGAAGATAACGCAGTTACTGATGAAGAAGCTGCGGACTTCCAGCAATTCCAAATTGAAGAACGCGAGGAAGAAGCTAAGAGATTGGCAGAGCAGTATGGCGCTGAGTAATTTATTGAAAATTGCGGCCCATGATAAAAAAAGCGTTGCTGAAATTGACCCAAAAAAGATTGAGGATAATTTAGATAAATATCAACGTATTATTGCCTATTGGCGTATGTATCCAGATAAATTTGTAGATTATATGGCTTCACTCAATCCTAATAATAAGTTTCAATTTTACCCAACTCAGCGTATGATTTTACGTATCAATATGCGATATAGAACCGTCTATGAAGTATTTAGTCGAGGATTTTCCAAATCTTTTATGGCTGTTTTGTCTTTAATGGTCAAGGCAATTCTTTATCCAGGTTCTACTTTAATTACAGTAGCAGATGCTAAAGGTCAGTCAGCAATGATTCTTCAATCAAAGATGCAGGAGATATGTAAGTTAATTCCCGGACTAGCAAGAGAAATTGTTTGGGATACACGAGGAACTTTGGCAAAGACAAGTCAATCGAAAGATGAAGTAACATACAGTTTTCGCAATGGAAGTACAATTAAGAACGTAAGCATGACTTCTGGTTCTCGTGGTTTTCGTGCTCAAGCTGTACTTACAGAAGAGGTAGCAACTATTACAGACCAGCAAAAGTACGAAGAAATCATTGCGCCTATGCTCGTTATTTCTAGAAAAGTCAATGGTAAAGTAGACCCAGATGAAACGTTGAATCAAAACGATATTTACGTTACAAGCGCAGGATTCAAAGGTACTTATGCTTACGACAAACTAATTGACGCGCTGTGTCGTATGGTGTCAAGTAATGGATATGATTCTTTCATTCTAGGAGGCGATTGGAGAGTACCAGTAGTCGAAGGATTACAGCCAGCGAACTACATTCAAGCCCAAGAGACAGGCAACTCGATGGACGAGATTGGCTTTGAACGTGAATACGGGTCCGTCTGGTCAGGAACTTTAGACGGTGCGTTTTTCGACATGAATAAGTTTGACAAACACAGGATTATTAATCTTGCCAAGAATGGATACGACAAGGGACAAAATAGAGACACATTCTACGTTATGGGCGTAGACGTAGGCCGCCTTAACTGCCCGACAGAAATTGTAATTATTGAATCTTCTCCTGCAAGAACAACAGGCGTTAACGATAAAAAGATAGTGAACATCTTCACTCTGTCTGAATCTCACTTTGAATATCAAGCCATTAGAATTAAGCAATTATTTAATGCGTTCAAGTGCGAAGCCATAGTTTTGGATGCGAACGGGTTAATTAACTAGCTCGTGTAAAACTTTTTTAATTGCGGGGAAGTCCACAAGTGTGGATAATCCGCAGCCAATATCAAATCATAAAGACTTTTTTGGGAGGTCTATAAACATGAGAACAATAAAAATTACAAATGCTAAATATCCGCTGGCAATAGATTATTATATTACTGATACCGGTGATGTAATTTCTGGTAAATATAATAGAAAGTTATCTACTGCATTAGATAAAGACGGATATGTTAAGGTCACGCTTACTTCACCCGGCAAGACACGTCATCGTTATTCTGTTCATCGTCTTGTTATGGAAAATTTTTGTCCAAGAGATGATATGTCGGAATTACAAGTAAATCATATAGATGGGAATAAACAAAATAATAACTTATCTAATCTTGAGTGGTGTACTTGTAAGCAAAATATTAAGCACGCCTGTGAAAACGGTTTACGGCATGACCAATCTGGTACAAATAATAATGCTAGTAAATATTCAGAAGAAACAATTTTACAAGCGATTGAAATGCTAAAAAGTCATAAATATACTGGCGCATATATTGATAATTATTTTGGTTTTCCATCTGATTATGCCAATATGATTCGCAGGGGCGAACGATGGACTTGTTTAACAAAAGATATTGACTTTAGTAATTAATTAAAATTTTATGATTTGATATGGTTCAACGACTATTCCGTAAGGAAGTACATAATAAGTTATTGATTATGGAAATTTGAAAGTACAATTATAATTGTAAAGATATAGTCTAATCTATATAGTAATATATAGCCGAATACGGTATTCAGAATAGCGAACTGAATAGAATATAATGTAGGCGTTGGGCTGCTCGATTATCTAATTACAGACCAGAACGACCCAGAAACAGACGAGCTTCTTCCTAATATGGGTATTATCAATCTCGACGATATTCCTAACGAACAAGACCGCAAGAATTATAAATCGTTTGAGAATGAAAACACAATCAAAAATGCGATTTGGATGATGAAAGCAAATGCTCCAATGAATACAGAACTGTATTCTTACACTCAGACGCAATTGCGCAACGGTAAATTAAAATTTTTAATCGACTCAAACACAGCTAAGAATAAGCTCTTGCAGCAAGCGCAAGGAAAAAAGATGTCACCATTACAGCGTCAGGATTATTTGCGGCCATATGTTGCCACGGATATTTTGAAATCACAAATGGCAAATTTGGTACAAGATAATGAAGGTGCAAATATCATCCTGAAACAATCTAATAGAAAGATTCTAAAGGATAAAGTGTCTGCTCTAATCTATGGACTCTATTGGTGTAAACGCCAAGAGGATAGGCGAAACCGCCGCAATTCAAGAGATTTAAGTGGATTTATGTTCTTTACGAAGCATTAGTAGGGTGCGACCAATGCGGTCGTGCCCTATTTTTATATAAAAATTTTTATAAAAATTGGGCAAAACTGTATTATTTTATAGAGTGTAATTTTATATGGTATAGTAAGAAATTCCGAAAGGACAAATGATGCGTGATTCTTTATTAGAAATAAAAATATATAATATATTGAAAGACGCAGGTTTACCTTTTGAGGAAGAGTATGAATTTGAGGGGCTTGTCGGTAAATCTGGCAGAAATCTTCGTTTTGATTTTTGTGTATTTGACGATTGCGGCAATATTGACTTTTTAATAGAAGCTCAAGGCGAACAGCACTATGTACCTGTCAGTCGTTATGGTGGCGCTCGTGCCCTCAAATATCAAAAATATAACGATACATTAAAAAGAAAATTTTGCTTGGAACATAATCTGAAATTAGTTACTATTCCTTATTATGATGAAGGAAGACTAAGTTATGATTATATTATGAAAGCAGCAGGATATTAGGAGGTGAGCTTTGGCTACCGTTAAAGATAAGAATGAACGCGATTGCCGCATCATTTCAAATGCCAATAGGCAATCAGGCTCTTTGGCATTTAATAAGATTAAGGTAGGGAACAAAACTCTCTCCAATGATGTTGTTCTTGATATTGGTCAGGTTGTTACAGATAAATATTCTCGCCGCAAGAAGTACACCAAGGAAGATGTAATCAAGGCTATTGAACAGAATAACCTGAATGAGCAGCGTAAAATTTCAAATTATTTTTTTAAGACAAGCGGTATCTATAGCCGCTTATGTCGTTATATGTCTTTCCTATTCAAATATGATTGGTTTATCACGCCAATGATATATGATGAAAAATTAAAACAAGATGGTAAATCTAAAAAGGTAGTTGAAGGTTGGTATAAATCAACACGCTATCTTGAAAATTGCAACCTCAAAAAAGTGTTTGGTGAGATTGCGCTAAAAGTTGTACGTACAGGCGCATATTATGGCGTTATTGTACAGCAAAAGGACGCTTGTTTTATTCAAGAATTGCCTATTTCCTATTGCCGCAGCCGTTATCAACTTAACGGTAATCCTGCGGTTGAATTTAATATGAAATATTTCGATGATGCTTTTTCCGATACTGCGTATCGTTTAAGAGTTCTAAAACTGTGGCCGAAGGAAGTCCAGAAGGCTTACCTTGCTTATAAGGATGGGAAGTTACCCATTGACTATGCTGGCGATACCAACGGCTGGTTTTTACTTGACCCATCTACAACGGTGAAGTTTAATATTACGGGCGGTGACGCGCCACTGTTCATGAGTATTATTCCTAAGCTGTTGGATTTGGAAGACGCGCAGGATTTAGATAAGAAAAAGATGCTTCAACAGATTTTGAAGATTATTATCCAAAAGATGCCTATTGATAAGAACGGCGATTTAATCTTCGATGTCCAAGAAGCGCAACAGCTCCATACTAACGCGGTTGCCATGCTTGGTGACGCTGTTGGAGTTGACGTGTTGACAACGTTCGCGGATGTTGATGTAGCAGACCTTGCGGACAAAGGTAATGTCTCTTCCGTAGACCAGCTTAATAAAGTTGAACGTTCTGTGTACAATGAAGCTGGTACTGGACAAAACCTTTTTAATGCAGATGGTAATCTTGCATTGGAGAAATCTATTGCAAATGATGAAGCTACTATGTCTGACCTTATTTTACAATTTCAGACATTTGCGGAACGTCTGTTGGCACCATTTAACAAGAACAGTAAGCGACTTTATTATCATGTCGATATTCTGCCAACAACTGTCTATAATTATAAAGACCTGTCTAAGCAGTATAAAGATATGACCTCTCTTGGATTTTCCAAGCTCTTGCCGCAAGTTGCTCTTGGTCAATCTCAGAGTGCAGTACTTATGACTGCATATTTTGAGAATGATGTTATGTCTTTGAATGAGGTTTTTGTTGCTCCTGCCTTATCTTCTACTATGAGCAATAATGGCAATGGAGACACTACAGCGAAGACGAAACAACAGCAGACTCCATCTTCGGGCAATAAGGGTGGTCGCCCTGAGAAGCCAGATTCCGAGAAGTCTGATAAAACAATCGCTAATATAGAAGCGGAAGGATAGAATTAAATGCTAAGAAATAGGTCTGTGGCTACAATTGATAGTCCAGAATTCATTAATCTAGCACCAGATGCTATCAACCCCGGTATTTCTAAATGTGAGATTAAGGTCATGTATCTTGGCAAGAACCGCAACGGTTCTTTTATTGACAAGAACACGGCCATCCAGATGGCGAACTCATTGCCTGCTACACCAATCGTAGCTGCTTATAATGAGAACAAAGAAGACTTTGGTGACCACGGTGAAGTTCTTCACATTGAAGATGGGGAAATAAAATTCTCTTGTAAGACCGTTCCTTACGGTTTCGTTGCTCCAGACGCAGAAGTTTGGTTCCAAAAGTTCGATGATACGAATGAATTTGGTGAAACTACTACACGTGAATACATGATGACTACTGGTTATCTATGGACTGGGCAATATCCTGAATTGGATAAATGTATCAACCAAGGCCAAGGACAGTCAATGGAAATTGATGACGTTGACGGTCATTGGACAACTGATAGCAACGATGTTGAGTTTTTTATTATAAATGATGCAATCTTTACTAAACTTTGTATCTTGGGCGATGATGTAGAACCTTGTTTTGAGGGCGCATCTGTCACTAGCCCAGAAGTAAGCGAACATTTCTCTTATAACAAAGAGTTTTCGCATACTTTATTTGCTATGATGAATGAATTAAAAAGTGCGTTGACAAAAGGAGGGTCTATGCCAAAAGAAAACGTTGAAAGCGTTGAGGTAGAGCCTACTGCCACAGTTGAGAAAGAAGCTCCTGTGGTAGAAGAGTTTGCCGAAAACGTTGAGACAAACGAAAACGTTGAATCTAGCGAAGACTCCGCCGAAGAAACTTTTGCTAAGGAAGAAGAGAAGAAAGAAGATAAAAAAGACTCTGATTCCGAAGACAAAGAAGACGATTCAGATGATAAGTCTGATGATTCCGATGATAAGAAAGATGAAAAAGAGCCTGAGAAAAAGCACGAACTTGAGAATCAGGTTTCTGAACTTTCTGGACAGCTAAAGGAGCTGACTGATAAATTCACAGCTCTTGAAGCAGAAGCAGAAGAACTTCGCAAGTTCAAGGCAGAGCGCATTGATGCCGACAAGGATGCTATGATTGCCAAGTATCACATGCTCTCTGACGAAGACAAAGCGGATATTATCGCTGACAAAGATAAATTCACTCTTAGCGAGATTGAAAGCAAACTCGCTTTACTATATGTACAGAAGAATGTCAATTTTGATGAAGAGGAAGAAGTAGATTCTACCCCTCTTACTACATTCTCTCTGGACGATGAAACAATTGCGGATGATGCTGACCCAATGCTATCTGCTCTCCGCGAAGCACAAAATTATTAATAGGAGGATTAAATGGCTCTACATGTAGACCGCGCTGATGCTAAGATTCAGCTTACAGGTCACGACAATTTTGCTGTTGTCGAACCTAACCACCTCTCTGCTCCCCGCAGTGGTGGCGTTTATGGTCAGCTCCCTGCTGATGATTCTATTAAAATGCTTGAACAGGGCACTTTCGTAAAGTACGATTATGCCGCTGGCAAGGTTGACTTCACTGGTGAAGGCCCTTGGATGATGGTCTTCAATGAAGAAAAGCTCTATGACGAGCGAAAGCAGATGCACCGTGACTACGCCATGAAGAAGTCTGACTTCTATGACGGTGTTATGACACCTCGTGTTTTCCGCATGTATGCTGGTGATATTTTCACTACCAATAACGTCAAGGCTGGCGATTACAACCTTGGTGACGTTCTCGTTCCCGGCGATGCTGGCGTTCTTGAGAGTGGCGCTAAGGGCGAAGGTCTAGCCGTCAAGGTCGTTAAGCTCACCACCATGCCTGATGGTCAGCCCGGCCTTAAACTACAAGTCATTGCTGAATAAGAAAGGAGTAAGATAGATAATGGAACTAATGAAATTTGACGAACTTAAAAAGCTCGCTCGTGCCGCTACCAAAAATGCTCCCCTTACTTTTTCAGTAAATGGCAACGAGGAATCATTTGACGTTGATACCGTCAACCGCACTCTTCGTGAACAGTTCAATCTACTTGCTGGCGATTATCGTCTCTTCCGTCGCAACGAGGTTGCTGTCTACGAACTAATTGAAAATACCATTGACGAGATTCTTCCCGTCAAGGTTATGCAGCAGTTTGAGCAGTTTGCGGACGTTCAGTCCATTGCTCAGGGCGACAAGGCTGTCTTCAAGCTCCGCATCACTGAAGCCGCTCGTAAGCGCGCCAAGGCTTTCGTTACCCGTGTCGGTCTTGCTGGCCGTTACGAGACAATGATGCTTGATGGTAAGGAACTCGAAGTCGCTACCAGCGCTATCGGTTATGCTATCCGCATTGGCTTTGAGGAATTCCTTGATGGCCGTTATTCTTTCGCCGACTTCACCAACATTATGCTTGAAGGTGTCGATGAATATATCTACGCTGAAATCCTAAAGGCTCTCGCTCAGACTGTCGAACAGCTACCTACTGCTAACAAGTATGTTGGCGCTGGCTTTGACGAGACTAAGATGGACGAACTACTTGCCATTTCCGATTCTTATGGCAATGGTACTTCTACCATCTACTGCACTCGTGAATTCGCTTCCACTATGAAGCCTGCTTCTGCCGACTGGGCTTCTGATTCCATGAAGGAAGAGCTTTTCCGCAAGGGCTTCTTCGCTGATTATAAGGGTCACCCTGTAATCATCCTTCAGCAGTCTATGGTTGACGAAACCAACACTGAGAAGGTCGTTGACCCCTCTCAGGCTTACATCTTTGCTTCTGTTGGTGAAAAGCCTGTCAAGATTGTTTTCGAGGGTCAGACTGCTGTTCGTACCGTTTCTGATAATGACGATTGGTCAACCGACCTCCAGACTTACAAGAAGTTTGGTGTCGCTGTATTCTCTAATCCTTCCATTTGCTCTTATCAGAACACAGCACTAAAAAAAGCAACTCGCTAAACCCAACGCCAATGCCTGACCCAGAACCTCCCACACCTGGGGAAGACGAGGTAAATGCTGGCGATTATGATACTGTCTCAGAAGCAATTGCAAATGTTCCCGCTGGCGGCACGCTATTTGTCCCTGCGGGAACCGCTTCAATTGAAGAGCCTGTGACCTTTAGTAGCGATATTACGGTCAAGGGTAATGGCGTAGCTTTTGAAAAGCCAGTAGTAGTCCAAGATGCGGCAGTTACGTTTGATAATGTTAAACTGACTGCGGCTGGTACGGATGCCAACGACAAGACTGCTATGGCTATTAAAGTTAGCGGTACTAAACCCTTCACTCTAAAGAATAGTGAAATTTCAGGCACTTCCCGCACGGCTCTATCTGTAATGACTTCAGATAAGATTGTCTTCGAGAACAATGTATTCGATGCTGGCGATAAGAATATCTATAACATGGTTGAGTTTAGCATTAGTAATGCACGTGACATTACAGATGTTACCTTTAAGAACAATACGTTCAAGGGCAAGCTCAAGAATAATGGCGTAAGCCTTTATAACCTTGCCGAAGGTGCAACTGTAAACTTTGTGGGTAACGTGTTTGAAGATATTGACGTAAACAATAATCCAATCCGTCTAAGCAATCCTAAGAATGTTTCTGCTACCTTCAATTTTAAGGATAATACGTATTCATTCGATAGCGATACGCCTAGCGCGGACGGTTATACTGCTTTTATGCTGCTACAGGATTATTCCAAGGCTGGCAGCACACAGGATTTCTCTAAGTTCACAATTAACTTCGATAACCTTATTCGTGGCACTAAAAAGCTTACGGAGAAGGGCGAAGGAATTGATAAGGTATATTATGTATATGCTGATACTCAGGGAATCCTCGCCGATGGAGTTAACGACCCCGTTGTTAATTTCAAATAATGAATTATTGGAAGGGGCGCTCTGCGTCCCTTCTTTTTTTAGATTTAAAAGGAGAAAATATAATATGAGTAATGAAGTTGAACTGATTAGCGATGATACACTAGTCCCTATCCGCAATATTGTAAACTGTGAGACTGGCTACATTCTTTCCTCTTCTGGCCGTTCACGCCGTCTTATTCCCGGCGTTACTATGCGAGTTTCCGCAGGCGAGCTACGTGAGCTGTTTTTCCAGCCCGGCGGTTCCATCCTTCTACAGAACTACATCAATGTTGGCAATAAATCACTTGCCGCAGAATTTGGTGTTCCCTGCGATGCTCTAGAATACGATTGGACAGAAGCGGATGTAAAGAAGTGCCTGCTTACAGATGAAATTGATGTTCTACTGGATGCGCTTGATTTTGCGCCCCAAGGCATTATCGAAACTATTAAAGATGATGCAATTAAACTTGAAATCAATGACCGCGCTAAGATTAAGGCAATTGCGGAAAAGACAGGTGTCGATATTGATGCCGCTATTAAAAACAAGCACGCTTATGATAATAATAGCGATACCAATGTTGCTGAACAACCACGTCAGCGCCGAGTTCAAAAAGCTGCCGAACCACGTAAGCGCCGTGTAAAGGCAACTACTGAGTGATATGAAATAAGTAGGAGGTTTGCCCAATGCCAAAAGATATAGATATTGATAAAGATATGGAAGTCATACCTCCAACTTCTTTTCAGGAGATGTATGAATTTTTCCTAGCTGGTGTTACCGATGATATGTTTATGGAACTTACCAAAGAGGATACTGAAAAACTGCTTGAGGAAATTCTGATTGCGGCAGTTCCTAAATTTGAGTTCCCGCATTGGGCGCACCCGTTTACTCTAGATTATGAAAACAAATGCTTCTCTACTTGTCTTACAGTAGAGGAAAAGATTATCATTCGTTACTATATGATTGCCGAATGGATTAGCTACCAGCTTGCCACTGTTGACCTTATTCGTCAAAAGTATTCAAGCTCAGACTTTGCATTTACGTCTCAGGCCAATCATATGCGCTCACTGATTACTATGAAGCAGGAGTATGAGCAGAAAGGTCTACATGCTCAGCGAGTCTATTGCCGCAGGTATACTGACAATAAAGGACATGTTCGTTCTTCTTTTGGTATGATTATGGAGCCTGTGAAATAAAATGGCGCTGATAGTAATAGATGATAGGATTCTAAATTATCAGGTAGAAAATGTAAAGGATAGTTTAGAACGCATCACAAACCAAATTTTTAAACTTCTACCGACATTTGAGGATGGTAAAGATTGGATTAAGCCATTAGACACCCTAGTTATCGAGATTACAGGTATGGCTCTCGTTACTCCTAATGCGCCAAAACTTTATCAACTCGTATATAAATTACAGGGTGTGAAAGAGCAAGGTAAAGATATTGAATTTATGCTCTTTCGCCGCATGATTTTTGAAGCCTGTAATATCGCCAATGATATTAGGGAGAGCCTATGAGTATGCAAACATTAGGCGCTAGACTTCAAATCTTGGGCGAGAATAATCACGAAAGAATGGATAGGGCTAAATTATATTCTTTTAAACAAGCTATGAAAAATAGCTACAATACAAGAATGATAAAACCAGATGATGGCAATAGTGCTTGGCCTTGTCTTATTAATTCTATGAGTGGTGGTAATAAGGCGGATTATAATAAGCAATATTTATCTGTCGAATTTGATTCTGGCCTTACGCCCGGCGATACCTTTCAGATGATTGATTCAGGCGAACATTGGATGGTATATCTTCCGATTGTAACTGAAACCGCGTATTTACGAACAGAGATTATTAGGTGTAGATATTCTTTAAATGTAAATGGTGAAGACTATTGGATTGCGGTGAGGGGACCTGTAGAAACAGACTTGCGTTGGTTCATCAAGAATAATATTAATATCAATGAACTCAATCTGTCTGGGCGTCTTTACATTAAGAATGATGAAAATACTAGACAGTTTTTTCATCGTTTCACTCATATCAAACTTGCAGGACATACATGGGAAGTGCAAGTTACAGATTCTATTACAGTACCAGGAATTTTAGAACTTGAAATCCAAGAGTACTATGATAATAGTATCGCAGAGCTGCCTAGCATTCTCAAAGACGAGACTACACCCATTAATGTTATCAGCGGTGCGACAACTGCTAAACAAGATACTATTATTGGATATGCTATCTCGAATGAAGCATATGACCCAAAGATTCATTGGGAAGTTAAGAATAATCCAAGAGTCAAAGTTCTTGAGGAATATGAGAATGGCCGCATGTGCAAAGTGAAAGTATATGCGGGTGCGGTAAAGACGTTTGATATTTGTTATGGAGATTTCTTCCAGACTGTAATTGTTGAATGGCAGAAGCCTTTAATCCAAGGGCCGCAAGAGGTTTATCCCTATGACACTCACACCTATTGGATTAAGAAGCTGCCAGAAGGTGAGAAAGTTACGTTCTCCATTGACGATGAATCTATGGCTCAGATTGTAGATTCTAATAATGACTCTTGTAAAGTAGAGATTGTATCTGGCAAGAAAGGTAAATTTGTCATTCATGCGGCATATGGTGATGTTGAGACAGATTTACCAGTTAAGATTAAATCGTTATAAGGATTGGAGGTTACATGAAACACGTTGCTTCTAATATCTTACGAACTAATTATAAGTCTACTTTCCTTTCTCATGCAGAAGACCAAGAAACCATTTGGCGAAAACTTTTTGTTGAAAGTAGGCCTTACAGCGATATGCTGAAAAAGTTACTTATTATTAATACGCCTGATTGTCTTGATAGGACACAAGACCAATATCAGCGTAAGATTGAACAATATACTATTAAAGACCTACATGATAATCAATATATCAAGGCTACTCCTAAGCTCTCTTTTGGAGAACATGAAGAAGTTAAATCTTATATCATGTTAGACTTTGATGATTTTTCTCCTTCTGAGAATCCTCGCTATCGCAATTGCGTTATTAGCTTCACGATTATCTCACAACTTGACTATTGGGAACTAGATGACTATCAGTTACGTCCTTGGATGATTGCTGGATACGTAGACGGTATTATGAATGATACTCGTCTATCTGGTATAGGTAAATTACAATTCTTAGGTGCGCAACAGCTTGTTTTAAATGAATATTTAGGTGGCGTAATGCTACGATACTCAGCTAGCCATAGCGAAGCTGATGATTCGCAGAATATCGACAATACTAAGCCTGCGCCGCAAGATTTATAAAGCTGGTGCAGCATGTCAGAGTTACAAGGAGATTTAGGTAAATATCTTTCTGGAATGCCAGTGACGGTTGCGGGAGCAAATGTTGCTATCTCGCAACCGTCTATTAAAGATATTTGTGCTTTTGGTGAAGATTCGTTTCTTATGTCAATTGAACTTTTTGTCAAGGCGAAAGAACTTGCCGCAGAAATGAAAAACGTGGGCAAAAGTCAATTAGGATATATGGACGATTTTCAAATATTATTAGTAATCATCCAACAGGACGAAAACACGAAAAGAAATGTAGATAACCTTTTCGGCCTTATTTTTCCTGATTATATAATTGAATATGACGCTGGGTGTATCAACTTTAGGGTACAGGAGAATGGACCGATAGTAGGGCAACTCAATCCTATGAATTTTGAAAATTTCAGAATTACATTGAAAGAATTATTTTTGCCAGTAGGCACTGATAAGTATGAAGAAGAATTTAATCCTGCTAATGATGCAGCTGCCGAAATTGCGGCCAAACTTCAACGTGGTCGAGAAATACGAAATCAGATAAAGAGTGATAAAGATAAGAAGAAAGCTAACAGTATCTTTGGCAATTACGCTTCTGCTCTTTCTATTGGTTTGGCAATTGATATTAATGTTATATATAATTATACTCCATTTCAGTTGTTTGACAGTATTAAGAGATATACAATTAAAATGGCATATGACTTATATCAGAAGGTAGCTACTACTCCTATGATGGATGTTAGCAAGATGGACGAGCCTGATAATTGGATGGATGGTATTTACTGAGTATAATCGTGGTTTTACTGCGTTTATATAATAGACATAGAAATTAGCGCGTTATGTTTCTATGACTAAGGAAAATGTATACAAATTCCTAAACGTAAGGAGAAATCTATGAATCGTTTTGGTGTGCGCGAGATTTGTGATGTGGTCTTCAAGCCCCTCACATCCGTAGACCTTGGTGGTCAGCATTTCGATGCTGGTCAGCCTATGCTTTACATTGACACCGCTAAGACTTCTAGTCTTGAAGGTGCCGCTACTACTGTCTATGCTCAGGGCGGCAAGGGTAATCCTCGTCTAATCGCATGGGACGGTGAAAAAACTCTGACCCTTAATTAACAAATGTGGGGGTCATTAGCTCAGTAATGGGCTATAGCAAAATTTCTTGAATTGCGGGGACTTCCTTAGAGACTTAACAACCAAATTATCACGGTGACGTGGATAATGGCGAAGGTAATGACTGAGGTATGGTAAAATCGTTAAGTATTGGATAATCCGCAGGTAAGTTAGTTATATAATCACTAGAAAAAGGAGACTTACGTATGACTCCAAGTGAAATTCAACCAGGAATGAAATTTAATCATTGGGAAGTAATTAAATTTGACCATAAAAATAAACATGGCGTTTTATATTTTCTGTGCAAGTGTGATGTTTGTGGAACTATTAGAGCTGTTAGGGGTAGTTCGTTAGTAAGTGGCTATTCTAAAGCGTGTAGCAAAAAATGTTCTGATAATTTATATGGTCAAAAGTTTGGAAGATGGACTGTTTTAAAGTCAGATAAAGATAATCCGAGAAATTATATTTGTAAATGTGATTGTGGTACTATCCGTAGTGTATATGGCCCAAGTTTAAAATATGGCGGCACGCTTAGCTGTGGATGCGCATCTGTCGAACATTCAAAAAAAAATAATGAAAAAAAGGCTTTGAATCATATTGGTGAAAAATATGGATGGCTAACTGTTGCTGGATATTTTTTAAAAGGTAAGAGCTATTGGTATAATTGTAAATGTGATTGTGGAAATACTGTTGATGTTATTGGTAAAAATTTATTCAATGGTAACACTAGTTCTTGTGGGTGTATGAATTCTAAAGCCAATGAACTTACAGCAAAAATTATGGATAAATATCATATTCCCTATAAGAGAGAATATAAATTTGAAGATTGTAAAGACAAAAAGCCACTTCCATTTGATTTCGCAATTTTTAATGAAGAAGGAGAATTAACAGGTTTAATAGAACTTAATGGCTCTTTACACTATTCTACTTCTGGAACTGGATGGGATACAAAAGATAGATTAATTTATCAGCAAAAGCATGATTATATTAAACGAAGTTTTTGTGAAAAAAATAAGATTCCGTTTCTTGTAGTTCCTTACCAATATTTTAATGAACTTGAAAAATTTATTATTACTTCTGATTTCTGGAAAATAGTAACTAAAAACTTCAACGACTAATAACTTTTTAAAGTTAGCGGGAAACTCCTTTTAAGGATGAAGATATAGTCTATTTATATATGAAAGTATATATTTAAAAGCACACTTGAAGACTCTCTAATGAGTCCTACCAGTTTTGCCATGCTTTCTGGTGCTGGCCTAGTACATGGCAAGAAGACTGGTGAAAATAAGACTCCTATCTATGTCCATGCTACATATGATATGGTTGCTGAAACTTCTGATGATAAAATTATTGCCAAGCTAACTGATGAAGACCGTAATGGTGCAACTATCATCGTTACAAAAGAAGCTCCTATCTATCCTGTTACTCTCGATAGTGCTGGCGCTCAAGCTAATTATCTTTCTGCCGTTACCGACAAGCAGGTTTTTGTTATTAATGATGGCAAGACCCTGACTGCCGCTAGTCTTGGTGACCACGGTGAAATTGAAGCCGAAGGTAAGACAATTGCTTTTCAGCTTGCTGCCGACACTCCCGGCGATAGTAAGCAGGATGCTGCTGTAAAAGCTGGCGACACTGTACGTATTGATTGCTATGAGGTTCATTACGATGAAGCCTATGAGATGCAGATTGATGCTGAGAACTTCGCTGGTTACTATTACATCGAAGCGTCTACACTCTTCCGTGATGAAGAGACTGGTGTAGACCTTCCTGCTGAATTTATCATTCCTCGTGGTAAAATTCAGAGTAACTTTACATTCTCTATGGCTAATAATGGTGACCCATCAACATTTACATTCACTATTGACTGTATGCCTGCCTATACAAAATTCAACAAAAAGAAGAAAGTTATGGCTACGCTACAGGTTGTTGACAAGACTGATACAACTCACAACTATAAGAATAAGGATGTTCTTGGTCACGATGGTCGTACAAAGGATTCCGATGTAGATAGTTGGTATTCTAAGTCTGTCTTCTCCGAAACAGCGGGGGAATAAAGGCCGCAACGTCAACTGAATCTGCGGCTAACAAACAACATTCAGACGTAACTGCTAATGCAGTTGATTCAACTACTAAGACTTTTGTAGATGAAACTATTCCCAGTGTTTCTAAGCTAAAGAAGTCTGTAGCTAAATAAGCTAAAGGGTGTTCCTTAACTGGGACACCCTTTTTCTTTTTAAATAGCAATAATATATATTGCTATTGCAATATATACTAATGTTATTTAGGAGGTAATATGAGCAATTTCAATTGGCGTGCCATTCAAGCGTATAATGGCGGTAAAGAATATCTTGCTTATACTATTGCCAGAGGACAAGCCGATATTGACGATGACACGATGCATCGTATTATGAAACGTCAAGTAAGTACATTTACTCAAAGATTTAATCAAGTAAATGCGGCCAGTGGTAAAAAATATACTGGTAGACAGATTAAATCTATGATGGATAACTGGGTTTCAAATGGTGGTATAATAGGTCAAAATATTGATGCGGCAATGAAAAACATTGCAAACTTTGATAGCAAAGGTATTGCTAAATCGTATAGTACGTCTGGTGATATTTTTGTCGATGGTGTCAGTTTAGCAAATGTAGGTGCTGCATTTAGTTCGTCTGTGCAAGATTGTTTGACTCATGTATCCAGTATTACTACAGCAGTCAATGAAGCTGTTAATAATATTATCTGGACACTTGCATCTAATTATGAATACTTAGTTGCTGCGCGTCTAGTTGACGCATACTATACGAGCGGAAATGTCCCATCAGACCTACAGGGCATTCCAACAGAGGCGAGCATTAGTGCGGGAATGGTCAAGGAGTCTGAAACGAAAATTGTTCTTGCAATGGAGAAGGTACGAGAAAATTTAGATATTCTTGCTTCTCTTGGTGATGGTGGCAGTGCTGATATTCAGAATAGCTTTCAATCTGCTGTAGATTCTATTGCAGCTGCTTTTAACTCTATTGGCGGTACAGTTCATGAAATGGCAGAAGCACACGCAATTAACGTTGCGGCAAATGAAGGTCAACAGCTTATCATGGAAAATAATGAAAAGATAAAGCAAATTGTATCTGCCGCAGATGGTAAGTTTTATTCTAACTGGACAGCTCAGCAGATAACAGAAGACCTTGAAGGTAAAGAATCTAAGGAAGATGTTCATATCTATTGGAATAAAGGCGGCATTGTACTTGAATTTGGCGGCAACGTCAAACTACGTGAGAGCGCACCGTTTCAAGGTAGCGGCCCAGGCTCTCGCGCTCTTGGTGTTGAAGGATTTGTTGCCAGAAGTATGACATATCAGCAGTTGGCGAAAAAGTTAAATGCTTTTGCGCCCGGTGCTGGACAGTACGGATATAGCCTTGTCGGTGCTCTTGGTACTGCTGTTGATGCTATGGACTGGTACAATATCAGGCAGGCGGCTGGTGCTTTGAGTCTTGTGGATGCTATCGCTGGTAGTGGCATTCAAGGAGATTATTCAACCTTGCTTATTGTAAATAATAAGATATTTTCAATTTATGATATTCTTAGAAAGATTTATGATAATTCAGATACTATTTTGAAGTATGGTGGTAGCAAATATTATCTTGTTGAAGGTTTTGACTTAGGTACTTTAAGAAGTAAAGTTATGCCGTCACAGACAGGAGATAATGTTTTCCGTATGGCGTTAAATCGTAATAAACTTGCCTACAAGGTATTGAATAATACTAAGATTAGTATCACACTTAATATGGGTCATTTATTTACGCCAGATATTTTTAAATCTTAGTTGACATTGTTTTAAAAGTATGGTATAATATAACCATATAGGTATAGAGATAAAAGGAGATTCTTATGGCAATTCTTTTTGAAACAGAGACAGCTAAAAAGCTGACTTCACAAGACATGTATGACATTATCCATTTTGCAGCACAGTCTGCTGAGGATAATGGCTTCGTCAACCAGTTTGTTTTTGAACGTGCGCTATATGCGTATGCGGCGATTATTCTATATCCTGACCGTAAGGAAGAGCTTGGCCGCATGGTTTCAGATAATATTCTAGATGCTTGGGACGCTCTTTTGGCTGATGGCACTATCGCAGATATGAATGAAAACTTTGCGGTAGATATGGACGCTCTTGGCCGAATTGGTAGTGTATGGCTTGATGACTATATTAAGTATCTACAGTCTATGCGTGGTGTCTTTTCTGTATTTCAGAATTTTAGCGGCGATATTGTTGAGTCTACTGTAAATCGTTTTAAAGATGCTTTTAGTGAAAGTGATGCTCAGACAGTTCTTGATATTGCTGACAAGTGGGGTATGAATAATACTCCGAAGGATGAAAGCAAACTAAAAGAAAAAGTTAAGGTTAGTGCTATGGCAACTCCTGAACAAGTTAATGATGCAATTAAGGCGGCTACTGATTATCTTGCTACCGTGCCAACAGAAAATGAAGAGGTTAAAGAAAATAATGAACAAGAGGAAGGTCCTCTGTTCGAGCTTTAGTACAAAATTCAATAATTGTTATGAGCCTACTTTTATATAAAGTAGGCTCTTTTTTGTGCCTTGTTAACGTTAATAAAGATACAAAAGGAGGTACGATTGTGAATCGTACATATAGATGTAAAGTAGGTGATTACCATTAGTAAATATTCAAATACTATTGAGTATAATCTACGAACTACATTAGACCGTTCTGGTTTGACTCAATTACAGACTGAACTTAATAAAGTTTCTGTTCAGTTAAAGGAAATGCAATCTCAAGATATTATTGATAATAAGCAGGTTTCTGCGGCTATCAATAATATTCAAAAATTTCAGAAAGCATTAAATTCGAGCTTCAATACTAAAATTGGAATGCTCGATATGACAAAGCTGACCAGTCAATTAAATGATAGTGGACTTTCATTACGTAATCTACAAAATTCATTTTCTATGGCAGGGTCTACTGGTAAAATTGCCTTTACAGACGTTCTTGCGCAATTAGGTAAAATTGATACTGGTATTAAAAGTACTAGTTCAATGGTAGACAAATTATTTAATACAATGGGTAATACGGTCCGTTGGGGCATTATGTCAAGTGCCTTTAACGGCGTTACTGATTCTATTCGTCAATCTGTTGAATATGCCAAAGACCTTGATGATTCATTGACACAGATTATGCTTGTTACTGATTATTCACGTGATTCGATGGTACAGTATGCTAAACAAGCTAATGAAGCTGCAAAGGCTCTTGGTTCTACAACTGTTGCCATGACGAATAGTACCCTTATCTTCGGTCAGCAGGGTTTTGACTTAAATAAATCTCAGCAACTTGCGGAAATGTCAACTAAATTGGCAAATGCTTCTCAGCAAGATACTGCTACAACGTCAGACCAAATCACAGCATATATGAACGCTTATGGTCTTGATAATAATATTGATAAACTTAATGCCGCACTAGATTCTTGGGCTAACGTAGCAAACATTTCTGCTGCGGATGTTGGAGAGCTTGCAGAAGCATCGCAGAAAGCTGCATCAGCGGCGGCTACGCTTGGTGTTTCTACAGACCAGCTTAACGCCCAGATTGCTACTATCGAATCTGTTACACGAGAAGCACCAGAACAAATCGGTAACGGCTTAAAAACACTTTACGCACGCTTTTCAGATTTGTCAATGGGTAAGACTCTAGATGATGGAGTAGACTTAGGAAAAGTTACTTCTACGCTAAATAAAATTGGTGTACAGGTTTTAGATGGCGATGGCAAGATGCGTGGCGTTGGTAACATTATGGAAGACCTTATGAAAGTTTGGAATTCTATTGATGCTACGCAAAAAGCCGCCGTAGGTCAAACGCTTGCTGGTAAATTTCAGCTTACACGTTTTGAAGCATTGATGAATCGTTCAGACTTATATAATCAATATAAAGCTGGTTCTGAAAATGCTAACGGTACACTTGATGTAATGAATGAAAAGTACGTTGATTCGTTACAAGGAAAGTTAAATAAATTACAGACTACTTTTGAAGGTATTATCAATAGTCTCGGTAATTCTTCTGATTTTTATGGATTTATTGATGGACTATCTACAGCATTAGATTTAATGCAGAAATTAGTTGATTCTATTGGTGGCGGCTCTGCCGCGCTCATCTTACTTGGTGCTACAGCTTCAAGAGTTTTTAGTAAACAGATAGCACATGGTTTAACGGCTATGGCGCAGAATTTCTCCCTTGGACAAATTAAGAAAAACAACGCTCAAGTAAGACAAGAAAAACTTAATGCAATGGGTTATCAAAAGATTGACGATAAGTCTTTAGACCCGTTAAAAGATATGATTGATGTTGGAACAACATATCAATCAGTCATGAGTGATGAACAGCAGACACAATATAATAAATTACTTATTGATACAAGTCACGCAATTAATGGTGTGACTGATGCAGAAGCTAAACTTCGTGAAGCCGTTAATGAAACTAACATGGCTATTGGTGCCGCAACTGGTGAGCATAAAGAGTATATTCAACTTTTAAGAGACGAAAATGGCGTCCTTCAAGCAAAAGGCACTCAAGAATTTTATAATAATGTGAATGCTGGTAGAGAAGAATTATATAAAAATATTTCTTCTAACGGAACAAAACAATACTTACAGGGAATCATTAATGAATCTTCTGGTATCAGTTCGGTAACTATTCCAAAACATCGTGATAAGATTGCGGCGCTTGGAGCAGATTCCGATAATACAAAAATTGCTACAGAGGGTCGGTCAAGTTTACGAATTGTATATAATGATACTAAAAAATTACTTAAAGCATATGGTTTAACTGAAACTAATATTGCAGGAAAAGATTCTATCTTTGCTGTATTAGATGAACAAGCTACTGAATGTTTACAACCAATTTATAAAGTCATTAAAGTATTGCGTCAACTTTCAATACTTGCCAATGGCAAGAAAAATGGTTTAAACTCTGACAATTTAGGCGAAGGTTTAGGCTTATTAGACGAACTTCAAGAATACTTAAATGAAGTTGACCAAACGGCAGAAGGGGCTTTAGATAAAGCCAATAATCCATCAGCCAAGAACCGTGTTGCTGTAGGTTCTGCTGGCGATTTAACCCGAGGAAATCAAAAGGTTACTGGTGCTAATGTAGTTCTTGAAGGCGTTAAGGGTCAAAATGAAGGTCTTAAAGACACGTTTGCAAAGCAGATGGATGTACAAAATATTGTTCAAGCCACAGCGGCTATTGGACAACTTAGTTTTGCTTGGCAGTCTTTCCAAAACCTAGGTTCTATATGGGCAAATGCTGATTTAACTACTGGTGAAAAAGTTGAACAGACCATCATGAATCTTTCTATGACTGTTCCGCAGTTAATTTCTAGTTTTATTGAGCTTAAAGAAGCGTCAAAATTAGATTTTGGAAATCTTTTCTCTTCTATTAAAACAAATGAAATTGCAAAAATGCAGACAGCATTAGATTCAATGCAACTCGGCTCTTTTGCGAACGGACTTACAGCGACCACCATTAAGTTTAAGGCTTTTGGCGCGGGAGCTAAGATTGCATCTGCTGGTCTTCAAGTATTTAAAGCGCTTATTGAGGGTCTAACCAGTCCTCTTGGTATGGCAACAATTGGAATCGCGGCTGCTGGTGGCGCTTTACTTAATTTCCTTCACCAAAAGAATCAAGCTGCAAGAGATAAACAAGTTGAAACATATACAAATACTCAACAAACTGCGTCTGTTGACACTTCTTCTTTTGACGCGGCATATGCTTCTTATAAACAAACTGGCGAAGTAACTGATGAATTAAAGAGTGCTACTGATAATCTAATTGATTCTCTTGACATTGCTGGTGGTAAGGCACTGGAAAATTCAGGAGACTTTGATACTTTAGCAGAGAAAATCAAGAACGCGAGTACTGCTTCTAAGGAGCTGGCTGAATCTCAAGGTAAACAGGCTTTAACTGCGCTAGAAAAAGGTGCTTCTACATATACACCATTTGTTAATAATGCAGAAAGAATTGCCTATCAGAATGACTTTTTAAGTAATGCTGGTTTAACTACAAATTGGATTGGTCAAGATACTAGCGGATTATCTCTTGCAGAGAAAATCGGTAAGGTCACAGACGCATCTGCTAAGGCTCAAAAAGAAGCAGATAAACAACAAAAAATTCTTGACGGCATGAGCAAAGACGATGCCATGTACGAATTTAGAAAGTCTAAAGTAGACCAAGCAAAGCAAAATGTTTCTGATGCACAGGATTATTTAAATGATGAAAATGTCGCTAATGCAAAAACCATTATTGACAATATGGCTAGCGCCGCAGAAGAAGGTTTGAACAAGAGTGACTTCGTTAACAAGTCTAAAAAAGAGATTGAAGATTCTCTATTAGACGATGAAGCTATTAAATCTAAATATCAGTCTCTTGGAAAAGAAGCTGGACAAGAATATATCGACGGACTCGTTTCTGCTATGCAAGGCGGTAAGGACGATGTTAAAAATTCTGTTATGGCAGGATTAAGTTCTGATGTCTCAACAGATAATTTAGAGATTGCTGCTAAGAGTAAATCTTCAATGAAAGATGTCCTTGAAGATTATCAGACTGCCTATAAAAAGAACGGCGGCTTTACAGAAGATGAAGCTGCTAACATTATGGTAGAACATCCTGAATATGTTGAATTTTTACAGAAAGTTGGCAACCAATATCAGCTAAATCAGCGTGCGGTTGAACAATGGACACAAAAGACGCGTGAACAGACCGCTGCGATGAAAGAAGCAACTGGTGAAGCTGTTAATATGTCTCAAGCTAATACAGATATTCTTGCAGCATATCAAAGTCTTTCTAGTAATAATCTTGACTTGCAGCAGCCGCTTCAAGAAATACAGCAACTTAATGATTTACTTACTAATGGTGCAATTTCTAATGCTGATTTCTTAGATAGATTAAATTCTGGTTTTGATGCTTTAGCAAGTAAAATTGATAACGCTGTTAACAGCGGTCAGAAACTTGCTGATATATTAAATGATGATGATATTTCTAACTTTGCTCAGATTATGACAAATGAGTTGTATACTGGTTTACAGCAGGCCAACAAACAATTCAAGAGTGGCAAAATGAATGTTACTCAGTATTCCAATACTATGAAAAAAGCTGCGCAGCAATCTATTAAAATGGAACAGGCAACTAGTGGTTTAACTGATGAACAAGTTGAACAAATTAAGAATTCTAGAGATATTAGCAATGTTACCGTTGGCATGACAAAAAAGCAGAAATCTGCCGCAAAGCAAATTAATCAATTAGCCAAGAGCATGAAAAATCTTGATGCTGCCGCTGATTTTAATAATTTTGTTACAGACAATTTTGAACAAATGAATAAAATCTTTGAAGACACTGGTAAAGTAGCCGTGGATGCTACAAATGATATGGGCGGAATCAAAGAGGAATATAGTCAAACAATTTCAGGTCTTGCATCTTCTATGCAGACATTTTATCAAACTAACACAGAAGCCGCTGTAAATACTGCGAACGCTATTGCGGCTACTGGTGCAATGACGCAAGCTCAAGCGTATGAAATGTTAACTACAGGACAAGGCCTAGCGAGTGCCATGATGTCCAACAGCGAAGTCGCTAGTGCGGCGATGCAAGGAACAATGGCAGAAGCCGAAGGCGCAGTTTCAAATATGGCAGATGGTATCTCAGGTATCATCACAGATATTATGGCAATGTTTGGCGGCATTGATGGTGATGTTACCAGCAGTACTGAAAAAACTGATTCTTCTGAATATGATATTACTTCAACTGAAAAAGGTAAGGGTTCAGAATCAGTTGGTACCGTTTCAGTTCCAAATTTCAAGATGCACATTAAAGGTTCTAATAACTCTTCTTCTAAGGGTTCTGCTGCAAGTAGGAATAAAAATCTTACCTCTACTGGTAAGACGAGAACCACTTCTGATGGACGTATTCAAGAACAATATGTAAATAAGTTTACTGGCAAATCTACTTGGTCAGATGTTAATGCTGGTTCACAAGCGTCTGTTAAGGAACACTCAAAACAACTTGCAAAGGGTTTAAGTTCATTATTTGGGTCTTCAACTCCTAGCCTTAAAAACTGGGCGCCTTCTGGTGTTGGTGGCGCTGCGTCACCGCCAAACTTCGGACTTCCTTCGTCTGGCTCAGGCGGTGGCGGCGGTGGAGGTGGTGGAGGTGGTAGTTCCTTCACTCCTGATACCAAAGAAGCACTTGATGATGAAATTGACCGCTATGAGCGCGTTAATACGCTTCTTGATGCAATCGCAAATGACTATGAACGTATCAACAAGGAGCAAGAACGCTTAACTGGTGAAAAGTTAGTTGAGAATCTTTCTAAGCAGACTTCGCTTCTGAAACGTCAGATTGATTTACAGAAAGAAAAGCTGTCTATCCAGAACGATGAGATGAATGAACTTCAATCTAAGCTATCTGGATATGGTATTCAATTTGATGCTGAGGGTTATATCTCTAACTATGCAAAAATTCATCAAGGTTTGATTGATAACGTTAATAATCTTATCGGCCAATATAATGCTGCTGGTACAGAAGAAGCTCAAGATGCTATTAACGACCAAATTGATGCGGCAAATGATAATCTTGATAAATTCAAGACGCTATATCAACGTTATGATACTTTAATTTCAAGTGATTTGAGAGACACAATCCAGCAGATTGAAGACCTCAATGATGAAATTGAAGACCTGCGTATTAATATTTTTAAGACGCAAGTTGAATCTCTTGACAATCTTAAAGATATTCAAGAAAGTCTAGTTGATTTTGACCGTGCGTTCAATCGTGGTATCAAGCTAACACCTTATCAAGAAGCAGCAGATAATGTAGCTAAGCTCGGCAAATACTTTGATGTTGCTACCATGAGCGTTGATGAATACTATGATAATCTTATCAAGAAACAAGAGGATGCAGCAAATGCCGCAGGCACATCTGATGCATATAAGAAATGGTCAGCAGGTCGCGTAGACGAACTAAAAGCCGCCAAGCAGCGTGCGCTTAATGGTGACAAGAGTGTAGACTACTACGGCACTGGTTATTTCGATATGTCTATGAGGAATCTAACTGATATTAACGCTCAGATGAAGCAGTTTGAAGAGACTGGTAAATCTGATATTTTCGGTGAGAATTCCGCAGACCTCTATGACGTAGCTAAGACAGTATACGAACAGGCCGCAGGACTTGCTCAGGACTACTGGTCATTGATTGAAAATCTCCATGATAACGTCATGGATATGATTGATGATATTAGCGATAAGATGGATAGGCGTAAAGACCAGTACGAAGCTATTACTGATGAACTTGAGCATTGGCTAGACATCACTGAAATGCTTCATGGCGAAGAATCTTATGATGATTTAAATACCATCCTTGGCGCACAGCAGAACAATTATAAAGCACAGCTAAATGAACTAATGCAGCAGCGCGATATTTGGAAAGATATGCTTGGCTCCATGAAAGAAGGTTCGGAAGAGTGGAATGAAGTATCTGACAAGATTAAAGATGCTACTTCTGACATTAACGACCTTATTCAAAACTCTTTAGAGAATCTACAGAAGCAGTATTCAAATACAGTTTCAAAGATTACAAAAGCATGGGGAACCAAGGCTGTTGGTACTGACCTTGACTGGATGAATACACAGTGGGAGCTAATCAATCGCAATGCTGATTATTATCTCGATGATGTTAATAAATCCTATAATATTCAAAAGCTACAGAGTAAGTATCTTGACCTCTTAGATGGTTCAAATGATTTAGCTATCCAGCAGAAGATTTCAGCGCAAATGAAAGAGCAGCTTGAATATCTGCGCGATAAGACTAAGCTATCTGAATATGATGTAAACTATGCGAACGCACAGCTTGAAATCTTACAGAAGCAAATTGCGCTTGAAGAAGCTCAGCGTAATAAGTCTCAAATGAAACTTCGCAGGGATACTCAGGGTAATTATTCATATGTCTATACAGCGAACGATGATAATGTACGTTCCGCACAATCTGACCTTCTAGATGCACAGAACAACGCATATAATATGTCTAAAGACCAGATGAAGCAGACTCAGGCAGATTCACTATCTGCGCTACAGGATGCTCAGTCTACGGTCAACGATATTTGGAATAATGCGAACCTGTCTCTTGAAGAGAAGACCAAGAGAACACAGACAATCATTGATTCGCTGAAAGAATATCTTGCGGGAACCAGCGAACAGCTAAGCACGTCCCAAAAGAACATTATTAATGACTTCATCGGTATGTGCGATATGCTTACTGGTGAGAACAAAGATAACCTACAAGACGTATACGACCAGATTGTTAATGGCAGTACAGATGCTTTCGACCAGATTGATACACGTTGGTCTACTTCTTTGACCTCTTGGTTACAGAATATGGACCAGTTCAAGGCCGATACAGATAAGATGCTTGGCGATTTGACGCAAGCTGGCAAAGATTATGCGGATGGTACAAAGACTATCGCTGACCTAGCAAAGACTAATTTTGATGATATTTCCAATAGTATTAGCGGTACAACCGATAAGACAAAAGAACTTGCGGACAGCACAAAAGAATTCGTCAATATCCTTAAAGATGTATCTGGCGAGGTCAAAAAGACAGAATCTACGATGACTGATTATGCCAATCGTATTACAGATGCTAACAACAATATGCAGGCATTCAAGCAACTTGCTGATGAAATTGCAAACAAGCTGTCTAAGAAAGAACAAGAGAACGCCAATCTAAGCGAAGCTCTAAAGCAGGCTGAGCAAAAGAATTACAACTATGAGCACTATGGCAACGCTAACGGTCCTTCATCTGGCGGCGGCGGTGGTGGAGCTGGCGCTAATGAAGATACTGCTTGGGGCATTGCCAAGGCGATTTGGACTTATGGTTGGGCTTCTGGTTGGGACAATGACCCTGTACGTTCTAGCAAGCTAACTGGTGCGTATGGTACTGCTTTTGCCCGCCACGTTCAGGATATTATCAACCAATATTCTAGGTCTGGTAAACTTGTTGATTACGGTTCTATGAAATATAGTTCTAAGAATCTAATTGGCTATGATACAGGTGGCTATACAGGTTCTTGGTCTGATAAGACCGCAGATGCCAAGAATGGTAAACTTGCAGTTCTGCATCAGAAGGAACTTGTCCTTAACGCTACAGACACGCAGAATATTCTTGCGGCAGTTGAATCCGTAAGGTCTTTTGCAGATAGCCTTAAATCTACAAGTCTTGCGCAATCACTTTCTACTGCTCTTGGAGCGGTAAGTGGCGCGAAAGCAAATAACGCATCCGAGACAATTGACCAAAACGTACATATCACGGCTGAATTCCCAGCTGCGAACAATGCGGCAGAAATTGAATCTGCGCTTATGTCACTGAATGACAGAGCGGTTCAGTACGCTTATAAGTTCAGATAAACATGGGCAAAATTTTATAATCGAATATTTGTGGTTTTGATATGTCTTAGAGCATAATTTTATAAACGGGAGAACTTTATGTTCTCCCGTTTTTTATTTGGATTGAAAAGGAGTTGACAATGGCGAATCTACAGGACGTTGTTCTTGAAGCTGTGGATACAATTGTATCCAATAGAATAGAACAGATAGCTACGGATAAAACAGTTACCGCCACTGTCGCTGGCTGTACTAATTCACTTACAGGAGAATACCTTGTTTCATATAATGGTGGCAAATTAAAAGCATATGCCCAAGAAGGAAACACATATACTCAAGGTCAATCAGTGTATGTCCTTATCCCAGAAGGTGATTTCACCAAGAAAAAGAATATCGTAGGTGTTGCGCAGGCAGCAGAAGATGATAACAATATTAGCTTTGTATCTTCGGCTATTAGTAATTATAATCTCATTGGCCGCAATTGCCTTAGTGATAAAAATAAAGTCACGCCTGCGGGACTTCGTTCTTATAAAAAAGAAGATTATAAAGTTCTATATAAGAAAGACGAAGATGTAAGCGGCTCTAAACCTAAGTTTCTATCTATTGACACCCAAGAGTTAGAGAATAATATTAAACAGGCAGAAGCGGTGTTGATTGAAGCGTCTTTCCGCACATCCTTACCGCGAGAGCATAAACTTACAAAGACTGGCGAATACGGCATCACTTTTATTCTTGCCTTTAAAGACGGTGATGCTACTGATGATAATGGACAGGCGTTAGTTAAAAAACTATCGTACACTATTGATAGTAATAGCATGACTGGTTCGCCGCTTCAATATCAAAGCTATTTTGACCAATATCAAATCTTTCCAATAGACGTAGAGAACTTTTTATATATTGACCAGATTATTTTCTATTGTAAAGACTTCGTAGAAGCAACAGACCAAATTCAATCGCAAGACAGACCGATTGGCTGGGGCGATGATATTTTTGTCAAAGATGTTGAATTCTATGGTTTAAGAAAGATTAGTGCGGCAAATGGTGATTATCAGATGCACTTGTCAATGCCCAAAGGCTCAACGTTTAGGGATTTAACCGAGAACTCTTCTTTAAGCGTTGTCGGCACACTTCGTCATAAGAACGAAGACCTCTCAGGCGATGCCATGTATTATTGGTTTAAAGAAGATGGACGAGTGACCGCAAGCTCTAAAGACTATAAAATGTATGGTGGAGCTGGTTGGTCTTATCTTGAAGCCAAAGGCAATAAGTATAGCTTTGTTACTACTGGTGCGGAAAATCGTGCTTATGAAAATAAATATATGTGCGTTTGCGTTTATAAAGAGCAAATGGTTTTAAAAGATTATTTTGTTCTATACAACGAAGCCGCAAAGCGTGACATTGAAATTACTTCTTCTCTTGGTGTGAGTTTTAGTTTTGACCGTGGTGAACCTACACTAACTTGTCTCTTGGACGGCAAAGACAAAAACTTTGAAGCAGGCAAGGCAAATGGACACCCTGACAGCTACTTTAGATTTGTTTGGTCTAAGATTGACGATTACGGCCAGACGCTATCGTTCGTTGAGACGGTAGAAGAGTTGAAAGCTCGCTATGAAGAAGGTATAAAACAAGGCATCGGATATAATAACTTATCTGCCCTAAAAAATCAAATGAATGCGCTTGAAGGTGCATCATGGAGCAAGAATACTTTGACGTACCCTGTCAAGGGTATTGACTCTAAGGCTACATTTAAATGTGCGGTTTATCTGCGCGACAGGGAACCTACGGGTGAAGAAACGGTAGAAGATATTGAATATGGTATTGGCACGGCAACAATTACATTGAAAAATGCAACTGCCGCAGACCCTACAGACTATTACATCACTATCGAGAATGGTGACCAAGTATTCCAGTATAGCGAATCTGGTGTATCTCCTGACGATGATAGATACGAAGACCCATTAGAGGTTAAACCACTTACTTGCCATTTCTTCGACCCTGCTGGCCTTGAGGTTAATAAAGACACATATGATATTAAATGGCGAGTGCCGCTAACCGATTCATTAATTACTATTCCAAAAGAAGGAATGGTTCTAAATCAATCTAATCAAAAGATTGAATATTGTACTTCGCAGATTTATCCTATGGCGATTGCCGCAAACTTTGATTATTCCGCAATGTCAAATCAAATTGAAGCTATCGTAACATATCAAGGTGTTACATATAGCCAAATGACTGATTTCCTATTTACAAAAGTAGGAGAGAATGGTACTAATGGTACAGATATTGTAGCCAAGATTTCGCCAACGTCTAAGAGTCTAAAGAACAAGATGCTTGCGCTCGTTATTGATAAGAATAATAAAGTAGAATGGAATACAGGCCAATCTATTTCACAGCAAGTTCTACAGTTCCAGTTATACCAGCGTAATGAAAAAATCAATGATGATTCTACTGTCTCTTGGTCTATGGGCTATGGTCAAAGCAAATATATGAGTTGCAATGATGGTGTTGTGTCTTGGGATACTACAAATGCGGCCAAGCGCAAATTCATGAATCAAATTGTCAAAGCGCAGACAACTTATACCGTTGGAGATACCTCATATAAATATTATGCTTTCTATGGTATTCCAGTAATTAAGAAGTATGCGGACAATGATATTCAAATTGACAAGACTTCGTTATTAAAGTCTATTACTTATAATGCAGATGGGCGCAATCCTCTGTATAATAAGAACCAAGGTGTAACTCTTGTTGGCACAGGTCTTGATGATTTATTCGTTGAATGGATTGCCGAGGGCGGCGAGCCTTCAAAGGCTGGTCAAACATATGACGAGAATCCGTTAAGTGCTTGCTTCAAAATTATTACAGAAAAGAATACATCAGATGGTGTACAAAAGACAGCCCGCACAAAAGGATTAAGTCAAATCTATATTCTACCTAATGATGTATATGATGGCGAGTATGGAAACAATTTAATCCATTGTAAAGTCTATACATCAGCAGATGTGGCTAACCCTATTGTCGAGTTATATATTCCTATTTATATGTCACTGAATACCTATGGCCTTAAATCTCTAAATGACTGGGATGGAACGCACCTAGAAATCAATGAAGATGAAAATTATATCCTTGCGCCGCAAATTGGCGCGGGTGAAAAGAACAAGAATAATCAGTTTACTGGCGTTGTTATGGGAACTTCAAAGACCTATGATTCCAATGAATCTCAAATTGGTCTAATGGGTTTTTCAGAAGGTAAGCAGTCTATTTTCTTAGATGCTAAAGATGGTTCTGCTACTTTTGGTCTGCCAGAACAGCAGGCATCGCAGAATAATCATTTTGAGGAAGGCCGCATTAAACTGGTCCCAGGTGGCGAAAGCTATATTGGCGCATGGCGTATCGGTTCTCGTGCATTATATAATATTGCAAATGCGGAGGTTGATAAAGACGGTAATTTCACAGAAGCGACTGTAGATAGACCATATACAGATTATCCTGTAAAGGATTCACAATTTTCAATTCCATCAGACAAACAGGGTCTTATTTTAGGTGCTAATCCCGCATATATTTCAGTCAAAGGTAAGCCACTTACAAAACAAAATTCAAATATTGATTTTGACGGAGCAAATGCCGCACTTGCCGAGGGAGATAGCCTTGAAGTAGAAATTGACCCGCGCAAAGATTCAACTTTCTCAATTTATAGACATTATAAGAAAGATGATAAGTGGCATCGCTATCCATTAGTAGGCATCAATCAATTTGGACAATTCTATACTAATGCAATTCAAGACCAAGAGTCCTCAATGGGTATTGGTAAGATTGGTGCTTTTGGCAAGCGTGCGTTCGATGCTAAATATATTGGCGCTCAATTTGGTTGGTCTGACACCAATTTGTTTAAATTCTTTGTTGATGGCACAGTTGGAAGTTCTGAAAAAGCAACTACAGATCTTTATTTGTCTACTGGTACAAACGTTAATAATGAATATCCAAGAGGGTTCAATGTTTATGGTAAACACGTTAGCCTTTATGCGCCAGATTTAGGCAAGGAGTATGCGGATAGCTCAACGCATAGATTACATATTGATTCTGAGCAGGCTATTCTTGGTCATGAAAATTCTTATCTAAGATTATCTGCACTATCTGCGGCAGATGATACGACAG
>ERZ1035037.85-NODE-85-length-39111-cov-66.345529_pt1 | contig 39111 bp, 61 predicted proteins | sample MGYA00520618_ERZ1035037 | MGnify/ENA primary metagenome ERZ1035037 (study PRJEB33766, sample SAMN09781741) | gut metagenome | biome: gut microbiome | host: Homo sapiens | place: Madagascar | study: EMG produced TPA metagenomics assembly of the PRJNA485056 data set...
GTTGCATGCTCTTCCATGTCTGATTACTACCATGTACATTTTTATTTACTCTCCTTTTTTATTTGTTCTACAAGCTTGTCCATTTCTCCGAGCAAGTCGGTCATAATGAAATCTACCTTTTCAACGGCTTTTCCGATGTCGTATGCCGTTTCCCACGCTTTGCCGTCCCACGCTCCGTTTTGTTCCAAAGCGAGCCTCTTTTCTTTGCAGGTCTTTTTCCAACTATTGAGTTTCGAGCGCACATCTTCCGCTTCGAGCGTCATTCTGCATATATCGCTTACGTCAATCATTGTTCAAGTCCTCCGCCGTTTTTTTTGCTTTCAGCCAACGAAACCACGTTTCTTCGCAACCTCCGCAATCGGCTTTGTCGCAGAAAGCGCGAATCGGACAATGATGACAATCGGTTGCGTATTTAAGCACACGCGCCAATTCTTCCGTTTTTAAGTTTTTAATAAATTCTTCGTTAGTCATTATTCTATCCTCCATTGACTTTTTTGAAGTTTTTTACATACCGAGCAAATAGTCGGTCGTGACGTTGAAAAGTTTCGCTATGAGTTTAAGGGTTTCGACCGACGGATTCATAAAGCCGCTTTCCATTTTCCATACTGCTTGACGGCTTACTCCGATTCGTTCCGCAAACTCTACTTGCGACAGCCCTTTCTTAACTCTTAACTTTTCCAATCTCTTTGCGTCCATTTGGAACACCTCCTATTTGTAAATCTTGTTGACATTTTTTATAAACTTTGCTATACTTAAAGGTATAGGAGTTTTAACTTATGAATACTTTTGACATAATTGCAATTATTTGTAGCCTTGTTGCTCTCCTCTGTTCGGCGGTTGCACCTGTCGTTGCCGCATTTATCAATAGCCACACCTCTAAAAAAATCAAGAAAATCGAATTGTTTTACGAGAAGAAATTCAATGCTTATCACGATTTTGTCGAAGCAAGCGGTGAATACGTTTCCAAAGGGATACACTATCCAACGTTCGCTAAATCGATTAACTCGGCTATTCTCGTTGCTAATGACGCAATCGCTCGGAAACTCAATGAATTGTTTTCAAAAATGGCGAAAGCGGAACGTTCGACGTTACTTCCCGATGTAAATGAGATTATTGAACTTATGCGTGCAGATTTGGACAATTCAAAATCTACCTTGTTCAAGTAAAAATACCTTGCACCGCACAAATCAGATAAAACGCAATCGGTATTGCCAATCCGAACAAATACAATGCCATTATGCAAACCAATGTACCGAATTCACTTTCAATTCCCCAAAAAATAAAGGCTGTCCAGTACAACATCGTATAAACGATGATGAATATGAGTACTATCCAACACAATGTTTGTAATGCTTCCATTTGCTACTCCTTGTTGACTTTTCTTCTTTTTTTTGTTACAATTGAAGAAATATGCGCAACATTGTTTTGTAAATCGTGTTTACGCTTATATTATATAGGAATTTACCTACATTGTCAAGTGATTTTAGGTCATTTCCTACACTTTTTTATTTTTTTACCTAAGGAGAACAAAAAAATGCAAAAAACCATTGAAAGAATTTTGAATCTATTAGAACAAAGCGGAGAATCTGCCCGTAAAGTAGAAGTAAATGCAGGATTGTCTAACGCGAGTTTTCAAGCGTGGCGAAATGGAAGAAATAAGCCCTCTGCCGACGCGATTATTAAACTTGCAAAGTATTTCGGAGTTTCTACCGATTACCTTTTAGGTCTTTCGGAAGAACGCACGGCTTCGACAACTCCCTCTCTCTCGTCCAATGAGCAAGAACTGCTCTCCTTGTTCAACAAACTTTCTCCCGAAGATAAACAACGGGCTATCGGCTATCTAACTTGCTTATGTAACTCATAACTCCCTCTTTTTTTACTGTTATAATCAACTTTGTTGCTTTACCTTGTTTACACCTATATTATATAGTTATTTTAACTAAATGTCAAGCGTTTTTAGTTAATTTAACGAAAATATTTTTAGTTTTTTTGTCTATGGAGAAAAATTATGGATTTAATCATTGAAAAAGTATATGACCTAATCGAAAAACAAGGGCTAAACCCCCATACATTTGAAAAAAAAGTCGGTTTAGCGAACGGGGCTATTCAACGTTGGAAAAATGGGTTATCAGCCCCCTCTCGGCGCACGCTTGCAAGAATTTCCGAAGCGTTTGATTTGCCCGAGAATTATTTTTACACGGAGCCTGCTCCGAAAGCGGCTCGTACACAATCAAGTAACTTAACATCGCAAGAGATAGAAATGCTTGCTCTGTTCAGGCAACTGACAGCAGTACAGCAAGGAAAAGTTCTCGGCTATGCCGAGGCGTTTCTTAAAAACTCCCAAAGCAATGTAGGTTAAATATTTTTTGGAGGAGTATATGGAGTGGAAGATGATACAAGGAGATTGCTCGACCTTTTAGCGGAGGCTTTACAAAAAGCCTCGTTATTGTGCGGCAAAATAATAGGAAACGACGATTTCGCAAATGAACCGATTACGCGCAAATCGCCTTTTCGTATTGTAAGTGAGGGCGGAAAGCCGTCCCCTTATCCTGATGTTTCTTTCAGGTTATTGTCGGATATTCAGGCGGAGGAAAAAATGTCTGTTTATCTGCCTTTCGGGGCTGGGTCTATTCGGAAACGTTCCCGGAAAAACAAAAATAGCCGCTACACGTGGTGGGAGGGTAGATTCCAACGCCACACGGTAACGGCTAAAACTCAAAAGGAGGTTATTGAAAAATTAAAGAATATCCCTTTAAAAGAAAAGGAAAAAACGGAACGCGTCACAAAAAAAGGCTCGTCTTTTATCGAATGGGTTAATTATTGGTACGAAACATATAAAGAACCGTACTTACGCTCAAACTCGAAAAGGGGCTACATGGACGCTTTTAATAAGATAAAGACAATCGCAACGCCTATGGAACAACTTACGCCCGATATTCTGCAACAATTCTTTATCTCTATAAGCGGCGAAAACTCACGGCGTAAAGTATTCGACGTTGTTAATTCCGCTCTTCGTCAAGCGGTCATTTCGGAGAAAATACGCAAGAACCCTTGCGAACTCTTGAAACGCCCGAAAGTTAAGTCAGAGCATAAACGCGCTTTTACTGCGGAAGAACAAACGGCTATTCTTACGGCTTTACCCGAAAAGTATAGTCGGCTCTTTACCGTCCTTTGCTGTACGGGTATGCGCATAAGCGAATTTTTGGCTCTCACGCCCGACGACATCGGCGACGACGAAATACGCGTTAATAAAATGATGAACCGCGACGGTATCATCGAACACGACACGAAAAACCGCACGTCACAACGTTTTATCAATTATGACGAGAGTTTACGAGAAAAACTCGACTACTGCGTTTCGGAAAATTATACCTACAACGCCGTTAAACTCGCTTTCGGCAGAACTTTTGTAAAATTAGGCTTTACCGACGTTTCCGTTCATTCTACACGTCATACTTTTGCCACAATGTGCCATTTAACGCAAATTGACGACCTTTTAACCAAAAAATGGCTCGGTCACGCTACTTTATCGATGACAAAAGACGTTTATACGCATTTTATGAAACGCGAAAAATCGCCTTTTACTGATTATTTTGTAAAACTTAAACGCTTTGAGGGCTGAATTTTTCTAAATTAGTACCCAAAGTAATACCCAAAGTAGTACCCAAAGTTTTCCCTTTAAAATAAAAAATAGCCCGTTCTCATAAGAAAACAGGCTAAAAAAAATAAGTAGTCGTTTACATAACCACTTATTTTGGTGGACGATCAGGGGCTCGAACCCTGGACACCCTGATTAAGAGGGAACAAAAAGTACTGAAAAACGCTTAAAATCTACTAAAAACTCCTGATTTTTCCGATAATAACATTTCAGTACCCAAACTTTTTTTACATTTGTTCGCTCGATTTTTTCGGGAGTGTTTCAAGGAATTGCTGAACGAAATCTACACGTCCGTTTACCGCCGGGACAAGCACCTGACGAATATATTCTATGCCCGAAGAGCCGCCTGCGTACAACGACATCGAACCCCAAAAGACTTTTACGGCAGTTGACCACAAAAGCGTGTAGTCAAAAACAAAGCCTTGCGGCACGAGCGTTCCGAGGAACGTCGTAAACAACAGCATAAATACGATTTTTTTGACAAAAAAGTAAGCGAACTCTTTCGCGTTGTTCACTTCGTAATTGTCGGCAGTATTGTCGGCTATCTTTTCCGCTGTCGAAAACAATATCGCCGTTCTTATCGGGCGATAACCTTTAACGCGCTTCCAAACGCTGTCCTCTTTCGCCGTCTGCAATTTAGCAAGCATACCGTTGTATTCCGACCTGTTTTTAAGGATAATCTTCTCGTACTTCGCAATAACCCACGGACGTGGATTCGTGCTTTCTTTTTCGTACTGCAATTTCGTAGCGTATTTATCTACGTTCTTTCGTGCTTTCGATTTATCCGCTTTACGCTTTATCTGCTCAACGTACATTTTGAATTTTCGCTCGGCGTTTCTTTCATCGACGAATTGTTTCAACTCTTTGTTGTGGTTGTTTTGATATATGTATCTTTTCGCCGATTCTATATCGCATTTCATCTTGACGAGTTCGCCGTTAAGCCTTGATTCTCTGTCCCTCATTACCGAACGGAACGCAACGCACATTGCTATGTTGATAATGTTGTTAGCGATAAGCCCCGCCCAATACGAGAAAGACATCAGGAACGAAAAATCAAACCCGACTTTTACATAGTCGGATATGATACTCACCGAGAACGACGCAAGCGTGATTATGCCCATTATTATGTCGAACAGAACCACGCTTCCGATATTCTTGCGTTTTTTGTCTATTTGCTCATAAGTCATTTATACCTCTCTTGCCGCAAGCACCGCAAATACGATACCGACGGCGAAACTTGCCGTTATCAGCCCCGCAAGGCTGGACAAAGTTATCATTTCCGCTTCTAACGCTTTTGCCAAAACCTGAATCATACAGAATATCAACATCGGAATAAACGCCCGAATCAGCACTATGCAAGTCTGATATTTCTGCATTTCCTGCTTTGCCCTCTCTTTTTTCTCTAAGTCCGTTTCGATTTTATAAGCCGAAACGTAGTTGTTATATTGCGCTTCCCAATTGCGAAGTTTTCGGTCGAGAATAACCTTTTTTACGCCGTAAAACACGAGCGCGATTAAGATTATGCCCGTAAGCGATATTTTGAACGCCGCCGAAGTCGGTTGCACATAGCCGTATTGATAAATAACCAATGCGACAGGTACAACCGCCACGAACAGCACTTCAAAAAGCGTAAATATCAATTTTGCGCCTTTCATAGTTCACCTCACTTTCCGAGGTTGTCGAACAATCCGCCCGTTTCCCCGGTCGTTTCTTTATCAGGCTCGGACTTTTCAAGCCGCACGACGACTTTCTCTTTTGCTCCCGCCTGCACGGTTTCATCGAGTTTCTTTGCCTCTGCGGCAAGTTCTTCCCGCTCTTCCTGTGTCAGAGTTTTTGACTTCGACAAAGCACCGCATACAAGAGCGAGCGAACGGCGCATATTCTCAACGCCCGCAAGCCCGTCTTGTAAATTCGCTTTCAGTGCCGTACCGATAGCCATTATTTCCTTTCTCGTCATAGTTTCGAGGTCAACGGAAATATCCTTATTCGCTATATCTTCGACAACAGATTTCGCAATCGCTTTCGTATCATATTTTTTCGCAATCGCTTTGCTTATAAACCCTGCAATTATAGTGCCGCTGAGTAATGCCGACAAAACATAAATAATAAAAGGTCGGACGACTTCCCATAGTTTATCAAGCCCCTCGTCGTTCTTCTCCGCTATCAACTCGTCAACTTTTTTAATAAGTTCTTCAAGCAATGCGTCTTTATCGACGGGCTTGTCCTCTTTCGGCTTCTCCCCGGGAATTTCGCCCGAACCGTCGCCGGGCGTTTCTTCACCCTTGTTTATATCTTCGTTTTCGCCCGAAATTTCGCCCGTAGAGCCGTTTTCGGTCTTTCCGTCCGCTTCCTCGGTTTGTCCCGTTTCTTCGGTTGCAACTTGCAAATTCGGCGTATTTTCCGCATATGCAACGGAAATACCCGCAGTAAAACACAAGCACACAAGGATAGCGAATATAATGGTTAATTTTTTCATTGTTTTATACCTCCGTTATTTGGTTAAAATGTCGTAATCGACTTCCATGTTTTCTACACGCTGAATGACGTCGTTTATCTTTGCGACGTTCTCGTCATAGAGTTTGTGGAAGTTCGCAAGGTCGTCCTTTGCCGCCTTGACTTCGTTTTCGAGTTTCGATACCTTTTGTAACGCCGATGTCAGGGCTTCCGCCATAGCATAGCACTGCGCCATTGCCGATTCCGCTTTGTCCCTTACGTCGCCCTGTCCTATTGCGTTTTCTATGCGCATAAGGAACATTTCTTTGTTGCCTACACGATAGGTTTTGATAGGCTCACACGGAATCGCAGTTAAGCCGTTGCCGTCCGCGCGATACACAACAACCTGAATTGTCTGTTCGGTAAAAAACGATTGCGGCAGTTCGACTTTGCCGTTTATAACTTCTCTGCGTTCGCTCACTGTCCCGTGAAAGCCGAAAAAGTACGCTTTATCGTTCGGAAGTTCAACGTCTATGTAGTTTTTTTCTCTTACATCTACAACGAGCGGTGCATTGTCTACGATGACCGCTTGCGTATCTCTTACTGCTATTTTCATAATTTACTCCTTTTTGTTAAAAACCGCACCTAATGACATCGGGCTATCTGCATATCCTGCGCCTTTTGCTTTCATTGTCACGGTATGATTACCGACAGATAAAGCATTATATTTCGTTTCATCGATAGCAATCAAGCTTGCCGCGAAATCTACTTTTGCACCACTGTTTTGAATCCATGTGTAAGCGTTACTGCTCGCCGTATGACTGTTAATTTGGAGTACACGGTATACATCATCTGCCCAAACAAAAGGATTAGTCATATAGTTGCCCTCTGTGCTTCGTGTTGCAACAACAATTTCAAGACCTCCACTTGTGACATATTTTAGTTTATGACTTAAAAGTCTTATTTCGGTAAAAACCTCACTTGTGTTCGCCGCCAAAGAAAAATTTGTCCCGCTCAGCGTCATAGCGTCTTTACGAATTACTATACTTTCATTTAACGCCCATAATTCAGCCATAATCTCCTCCTTAAACCGTATATGCGGTTAAAGCCCACGATTTGCCCGTAGTTTTAACGACTTTCAACGTTGACGAAGTAACTTCATATGCGGCATAACATTTGTTTTCGTCGTCGCCGCCAAGATAAGTAAACACAACGCCGTCAACAGCTATGTTCGTATTTGTAAGAACATCGGCATAATCGGATATTGAAAACTCCCCGGAAGTCCCGGAGAGTTCAACAACCTTTTGTGTGACAGCCGCACGCGTTGCGCCGCTTATTATGACTTCTAACAATCCGCAGTACCCGTCATCGGCTCTTACCGAACCAGCGGACGGAGATACTGTTTTTGTTTGAAGCTTTGGCTTTACGACTATTATTCCGTCGCAAAACTTATTTTCTGTTTGCAAGATTACACCCGTCGGATTTTCCAACGGTACTTCATATTTTGCCATAAATCCTCCTGATTATGCAATATCAAATTCCACATACACGTTAGACAACTCGGTTAAATCAGTTAATTCCGTCCAAGATGAGCCGTTATTGGTTGATACTAAAACGCTTGTAATAGTACCGCCGTCCGGAACAGCAAATGCGGTTCCTATGTTCATCGTGACATCACTGCTCATCATTCCACCTGAATTGTAGTACACGGACGCGCCTGCACCGCAAACCACTTTCCAATATGCACCGCTACTTAAAACAAATTTGTAATTCTTGCCGGAAATGCTTGGACTTGCGCTATAATTATACTCCATTCGGGTAAAGGTCAACGTTTTATTGTCAAAATCAAAGCCAGCTTTCGTAGCGGCTAAAAAATCGTGAATGTCGTATACGCTTCCGAATTTTGTTCCGTCTACGTATATTTCGTATTCCGTCGCGCCCGTCGATTTGCTCCATGTTATCTCGTAATTATACGCATTAACGGTCGGCGTGCTTAATTGCTTTTTCAAGCTATTCGCAAAGAAGAAGTCGTATGCCGTCTGCGGTATATATTGGTCGGAAGATACTGTGATAATTCTTGCGGTTTCAGGCTCCCAAGTCGCGCCGCCTGACATCGAATACACGGTAGTATTGTTGTACTTGATAAAATCACCGTTACCCGAAGAAAGCTTTGTGTATGTCGTGCCGCCGCTCTTGAATGTGAAATTCGCTTCTATATACGTTGAGGATAACGTCGGGTCAGTTATCCAATAATACGTGCCTGCCTCAATCTTAGCATTTGCGACTGCGTTAATAATTACAGTAACGCCCGTTTGATACGATGTTGCCGTTACATTGGATATTTGGAGCAGTCCGCTCGTAGCGTTCCACGTGTGCGAAGCACCTTGCACGTCTATCGTTTCAGGCAGTTCCGAGCCGCTATCGGCAACTATCGTGGTTGTGTAAGTTTCGTTGTTGGCAATAACATTTCTCGACGGCTTTACTATGCCGATAGTGTTCCACGCAAGTTTGTATATTCCGACTGTCGCCGGGGAACTATACGCGCTGTCCGCATATTTCCCAACAGAATTGGTGCTTTTTACGACATAATTATGTGACCCTATACTTAGATTTTCCGTTGCGGAAATTACATACTGCGGAGAACCGTCGCCCCTTGTTACGCTACCCAACTTTGTGTAAACGCCTTCTGTGGTTTCTTCATAAATGTCTGCTCCCGTAGCGTTACTATCCGTGTAATCCCAAGACAAAACTTCGTCTGAACCTTGCGCTAAAATTTGGACGTTTGCAGGCGTGGTTAAACTGTATACAGTATAAACAACAGTATTGCTCGGTGCGCTGTCGGAGAAGTAATCAGCCTTTGCTACGACTGTAATATTGTGTTCACCGGCACCCATTGTTTTGCCATACGGGGTAATATCAAAGTTTGTATATGTCGTTGTCGCAATTACAGTCGCCCCGTCACGAATATCGTAAGAAGTAGCATTGCTCACTGCGCTCCACGATATAATTCCGTCAGAAGTAATTCGTATAACTGGTGCGGAAAGCTTTTTCTGCATGGCATTGTTAAACCATTCTAAGAAATCAGCACTTACATGCGCCGTCGATGTTACGGTGATAGTTCGAGCGGTTGTATTCCAAGTCGTGCCGTTATACACTTGTTCGTTTGTATCGCCGTTCTTAAATACAATCGCACCGTTTTGTTGTGCGACTATTGCCGTATAAGTATTCGTTGTGCCAGCAGAAGCATAGGTGAAGTTCACCGTTTCTTCGAGAGTTTCTTTTATAGCGGTAATTTTCGCCGCAAACTGATAACTTCCCGCCTCTATCGTCGCGCTCGTATCTTTTACGCCGCTTGCCGTTACCGTGACTTCTGCGCTCGTCGGTTGAGATATGACAAGCACTCCGTTTGTATAAGAGTTCTGTTGCGCCATATCTACCGTTACGCTTGCCGGCAAAACATAGCCGAACGCCCTTTCAAACGTTATCGTTGCAGGCGTGTTTGTTGTAAAGTACGTGGGTGCGTCTTTCACGCTTATATTGCTTAGTGCGTATTTCAAAGAAGCTTTTACCCATTGTACGATATTGCTGTTCGGGCTTTCGAGAATATCCGCATATGCTGTTACATACAATGTATAATTTCCGACAGCCATATTAAGCAAGTTGTACTCCGTAGCACTTTGTTCGGCTATCATCTCCCATTCGGAAGAAGATACTTGCTTATATATCCTGTAACCCTCTGCACCCTCAACCGCCGACCACATAAGCGTGTTGCTCGCTACGGAAACCGTCGGGGGATATATCCCTGCAAAAAACTCGCCGTTGTATGTCGGCATAGCTCCGTATGTTTTTGACCCGGTTTTATCAAAAAACACCTTGCCTTGCCGTACGTCTGCCGCTTCTGCCGTGACTTGTCCGAAATCCGTACCCGGTACTCTTACGTTTGCGACAACGTGACTTAACGTTTTGCCCGAATCGGGGAAAATATATACCGTCTTGTTGTTCTCGGTAATATCTACCGTCTTAACCTGCGTTTCGGCTTTCGGCACGTTGACCGTCACTTTTGAGAAAAAAAACCCGTTTTCCGGTATATATTCTCCATTTTCAGTAATAGTTTTCTCTTCTACCGGTACTGCATTTACCTTAACACGAGTAAGGTATTTACCCGTAGTCGGCAAAACATAAAACCCCGTTGCGGCAGGCGTAACGGTTTTTTCTTCCGTTAATACAGGCTCAACGGTAACTTGGCTTAAAGCCGTATATCCGGGGTCTGCGCGGACTTGCTGTTGTTCCACCGACGGGCTTACCGTTTTTTCTTGCAAAACAACTTCGCTCCCCTCGACATTGGTTATTACAGTTACTTGCGATAACGTTTTCCCCGTGTCGGGCTTGACGGTCTGCGTGCCGTTTGCCGTGACGTTTATCGTCTTTGCCTGTTCGGGTTTATTGCCGCCCTCGACGTTAGTTTCTATAATAACGTCGCCTAAAATCTTGCCGTTATCAGGTCTTATAGTTTGCGTGCCGTTCTCTGTAATAGCAACGCTCTTATCCTGCTTTTCGGGTATATTATCTGCTATGTTTTTAACAAGCATTTTTGCGCCCGAATCGTTAAGACCTCGTACCTTATCCGCTATTCTTCGGAGCGTTGTATCTTTGATTATCCAATCTGCCATTTATGCCTCCTTATACGCTTTGAGTTTCCGCAAGCGGCAACGACACGCTTATTTCTTGCCCGGTTATATTTATGCCATAGCCTGCCGTGTATGGTTCGGCATAGGTTTTAAGCTCGAAAGTTTTACGAGAATAAGCCGAACCGTTATTGTATGAATAACCGTAGATAAATGTCGGATTACTCGGCATTCCTCCCGTACTGTCCCTGTTTGGAGCGTTCATCGCGATAAACGTCGCGTTCTTGCCCGTTTTGTTGTCTACCCACACGAGCATATCTTCGTTTTTGTCCCACAACGCGTCTGTGGTGCTTAAAAATTTAAGTCTTATCAGCCCTCCGACAAGTAGTTTGTAATAGCCCGTGCCAAGCGTCCACATGTTCTCAACGCCTGAAATTGCTTTGACGGAATGTTTCGACATATCCGACACTACCGAATTGAGAGTAGCAATGCCGTTCAAAAGAGCCGTCCACGTTTCGTCAGAGGGTATGTCTTTGCCGACCTGCGGGATAGTTACCGCACCTCGAAGCACGTTCATTTCTATCGGGTCAACGGCAAACTCCTGATTCGTTCCGTCCGAACCTGTTATGGAAGCGGTGAGTTGTATCAGCAGTTTACCCGAAACGCCCGAAAAAATATTGCTCTTTACGTTCAGCGAATACACATAGTAATCCACTTCGTCAGGAACTTTTGCCGGGTTCATAAACAACGGATATTTTTGCGTTATCGTTTCATCGGGCAATTGAAACGAAGCCGCAATTCCGACCGCAGGCGGAGCGACGACAAGCAGTCTGCCGAGTGCCGCGTCGCCCTGCGTTATGGTCATATCGCTCGTCGCTATCGGACGGTAATTTTGGTCAAGTACTATAAGCATATCAGTCCTCCGGTATTTCTATTCCGCAGAGTTCCGAGGCTAACTCCGTGAATTTGATAATGTGGTTAAACTCGTCGCCGATAATCTCCGTATACTCGTCCTCGATTTCGCTTGTATCGGGTTGCTCGGCTAATCGCGCAAGGTATTCCGCTATCGTGTCCGCTTCGTCACGCGCTCCGCGAATCGCCAGTATTGCCTGTGCTATCTTCTCTTTGTCCATATTTTTACCTCCATGTAAAGATTGATAATTCTACGTTTACTGTATCTGGATGATAGGTTTTCCCGACCACATGCCATATACCGTTTTCGTCTTGTTTTGCCGAAAATTTATCCGTACTTATCCAAACGCTATTGTCATATGCGGTGGTGTAATCTACCGCAAACATTTTGCCGGCACTTGCAGGAGTGACCGAAACGATTGCAGTAGTTTTTTGTAAATATGCGGGCTGTAAATAGTCGTGTGTCATTGTTATTTGCAAGCCCTCAAATATGTTTTCATTTACAATATAAGTTTTGTTTTCACCGAAAATAACTTCTCCGTTTTTAACCAATGCCCACGATTTTATATCGCCGTAATTATCCGTAAGTACAAACGGTTTGAAAAAAGCCCTGCGTCCGTCAGCGGATATATCAAAGCCCGGGAAGCTTATGCGAAAGCTTTGCGAAATATCATATATGTTCTCGAATTTATTCAACCGTTTTTTGCTTATCCACAACCATATTGCCGAATCGTCATATCCGTTCACGAGCGAGCAGTACTTTGCAAATCCGCTTCCGATAATAATGCTTCGGCGATTGCTTACAAAATCTATTTGGTAGTTTACACCTAAACTTTCCGTCGAACCTTTTTTTACCCATAACGGATTATTGCCCGTAGTTATAAGCGGCGACCCGTCGGGCTGTAAAAATTTAGTACTCGGCAACGAACTTGCAAGGTCGAACTCATGGTCTGCAAGCGGAGTGCCTCCGGTATAATAATCAAGCCGTAATTTTTCAATATTACCGAGAGCGTCGGTATATTGAACTCCTTGTTGGAAATAACCTTTGGCTTTATTATCAATCATAAGTGCCGAATCGCCGGCAGAATAGTTATCGGCATATTTGGCTAAAAATACTGCGGCGTTACCGGAAGCGACTGCTTGGACAGCCAATGCACGCTTACCGCATGTCTTATCGTTTTTGCTTAAACCCTCGAAAATTGCCAAAGTCAAACTTTTGTCTGTTTCGTCAGGGTTATTTATAAACTTTACAACATTACTAATGGAAGCAAGCGCGTCACCGTATACAGAAGCATTGTCGCCGATTATACAGTAATCACGATATGAAACCGTACTTTCATATGCCGCCTTTTCGCTTATTTCGAACTGTCGCTTTTGCCTATTGAGCGAAACGTAAGCCGAATATCTGTTGAAGTCTTGTGAAAGCGCAAGTGTTATTTTTGTCGTTTGCGGATGTATCTCGACGGCAACGGTAGAAATGTAATAATCGTCATCGTAAAGCGTGCCGACTTTCGGGATAATAGGAAGCCCTTGCTTTACCACCGTTACAGCCTTATCCACATTGCCCAAACGAGCGACAACGCCTTTGAGATTTTCTCCGTAGTATCTGCTTTCAACAACGTTCTGTCCTTGATTGTATGCGGTAGTGAAATGCTTTTTTGCTACAACAAGCGACTTATTCTGCTGAACTCTCGCCGGCATAAACGCCTGATAGGTTATGCGGAATTGCATTTTCGGGTATAATGAAATATTCGGATTGCTTCCCATAACAGCTGTAAGTATATTAATTATGGAATATTTCTCAAAGACAGGAGAAATTGCATTTTCTTCTTTGAAATTAAAACCTTTTATTCCTCGTCCGCCTCTTGTGTAATACAAAGCATACGCTTTTGCATATGGGTATGCGTCCTCATACGATGACATCTGATTATAATCTGCCGTTTCAAAAACATAAGGCGTGATATCCCAAAATTTATTGTTTGTGTCATCGTAATACTCAAATTTCTCAACGCTGTTTATTGCAAATTTTGTCGGAAATATCATATTATCTTCGGTTACTCGCGCATACATCGTTTCGCAACGCATAGACAGTGCCGCACCCGCAAAAGGCTCTACAAACACGCCCTTAGCATATCCGAGCGAATTGACAAGGTTGCCTACGCTACTGTCGATGTTCGTAGTATATCTGTCGAGAGTGCGTGATACTTCCTTTGCCGCATATACGCTGTACGGCTCGGTCTGTTCCGAACTTCCGTACATGTCGTAGTAAATTTCGTGTCCTTTTAATCTCGGCTCGCCGTGTATATATTGCCCTATGCCTTGCAATATCTCGCGCAGATTTGATTGAGTAAACTGAAATTCGGGAACTGCAATTTTCTCAAACTCTGCGGCTTGTGTCGGATTAAGCCAAAAACGAGGACAATCTCCCTCACGGAGCGGTTCGGCTAAAATCAAAGCCCGCTCTATTACCGAACGAGCAGTCCAAGCTTTCGGCAAAGCGGCTGTATCAACAACTGTTAGCGCATAGGTATAAGCACACGATATTATCTTTGCTGTCGATGATGTAGTGCCGTTGTTTACGCTTCCATATAGGTTATAAACGAGATTTACCATACCCAACGACAAATCGACGGTTATTGTGCCGAGCTTAGTTACATCTATATTCGTATCGGTTCTTGAATCAAAGACAATTTCGCCGCCTTGCTCTACCAAGATGTAATTTTTTTGATAATTCTCGACCGGTGCAACCGCTTTATCGTATAGTGTAATTGCATAATCGTTTTTTTGCGTTAAAATTTGTCTGCAAGTCGGAATTTGGACTACCGTTTCAAGCAACGGTGACCCGATGTCAGCAACATTGTAATATCGAATTGAACCGACCGCCGTTCCCGACGCTGTATCTCCGCTATATGCTCGCAATGTTGGTGATTTCAAAATCGGGGTATAATAATTATTGAGAGTATTTACATAGCCGTGCGACCGAACGTAAAATCCCTCCAAATATTTTGTTTCTTCTATCAGATACAACGTATGATTGTACTTTCCGCTTCCCGGCGGGATTTCGTGCGCCTCATCGTTTGCGACTAACATATTATGCGTTATAACTCTTGTTTCGTCGCTATCGTTCCATACTTTTACAACGACATCAAGAAGTGGCTCGAAGTTTTCTATCGGCACGCGCATAAGTTCGAGTGCCGCTTCGTCGAGTTGTTCGTCTAAAAGCGCACTCCACTTAAAAGGAAACGGCACGTGATTTGTGTAATCCGTGCCGTCAATTAAGACCTTTAATCTGTTAAATTTTAGTAGTTCCATTTTTTTCTCCTATTAAAAAAGCAAGCCTTTCGACTTGCTCGTGTTTTAACTTTTTTTCTTCTTGGTCATTCCTGCGACTACTATTTCGATAATACCGATTATCAATACAGCCCCGAAACCTATTTGCAACCAAATGGCTGTTTGGTTTATATATTTGTCTTCACCTCGCCTATATACAAATGCGGTTATAGTTCCTGGCGTGGTCATCATTCGTTCGGAGTCATAATAGATGCCACCGTTAATCCATACAGGTTGATAGCCCTCATCAACTTCAATATGGGTACCATCTTTTTTGTAAAATCCGTTCGAACTATATTTGAGTTCACCGTTAATATAAGTTCGCATATCATATGTATTGTTGTAAAAAATATAAAAGGAGTCGTATTCTGCGGTTTTTTTATCGGTATAATACGGTGTCCCCTTGAATATCCCTGCGGTATTCATAACAATAGTGCCGCCTATCGCTATTATTATCAAAATAACGCCTAAAATTACCCTCTTTTTCATACTTGCTTTTCTCCTTTTATAAAATGAATTATAGCATATAAATACAATATATTTTGCTATCAGTCAAGCGTTTTAGCCCTGTTTTTCGTTTTTTCTTAAAATTTCATTGTATGCGTCGTCAAAATCGGGTAATTCTTCGTAAAATGTCGGCTTTTCTTCCGTTTGTACGAAGTTTTTGTGCGTGATTGCGTTTTTGTAGAAAAGAAGCCGTTCGGAGTACACGATACACACGCCCGCAAGCGTTCCAAGACATAGAACACCGTAGGATATTTCGGCGATAATGTCGCCCGTGAGCGTGTTGCCCCAAATATTCATCATCGTTTGTTTATCCCTTTCGACGTTGGCAAGTCCGCAGGTGTTGAGTTTAGCCCACGAGTTATACTCTTGCTTTGTTTGTTTTGCTCTTCCGCCTTGCGGGAATAAACATATAGCGCACATAGCACCTACGCATAGCAGTATTATAGCGGTAGTTTTCGGGAAAAGTATTTTCGGGAATATGGTTATTATTTCGACACATATTAAAGCAAATTCGCCTACAACGAGCAATGCAAGCACTACGCTTTGCATTACCCATTTAGTTTTGTATTTGCCAAGCCAAGCGTTCATCTTTTCTTCGTCCTGAACAACGCCGTTTGCAACGTCCTGCTCATATGCCTCATTTCGCCATTCGTACTCGTACTTGTAGTCCTTGACTATTTGTATTTGCCATAGTATCGGGAATATCATCAGCGCAATAACGACGGCAAACAGAATTATCAAAGATTTTTTCTTCATTGCCCTTTTCTCCTTTTATCTTCCGCCGTTTATGTAAGCAAGCGAATCGCCGCTCCGCGTTCTCGCAAAGCCAAGCGAAACGTTTTCCAAATTCTTTTGAAGATTGAACCTGTCTATTTTCTGTCCTATGCTTATGCTCGTTTCAACAACGGTATAAGCCGCCGCGGCAATCGCTCCGTACGCTCCGCCGACCTTTGCCCCGATGACTATATTCGTAATAGCACTGCTCGTTTGTCCTAAAATATCGTAGGTGAACTGCATGCGCTGTTGGCGTTCGTTCTCGCCCGTTCTCAGATTGACGGTAGATATTTCGTAGGATATAGCGCGTTTAGCGTAGTTCGCTACGCGTTTAAGCGACATCCAATTGAAAGCAACTTCGCCTTTATCGGGCGCGGAATCGTCGTTCTTCGTGTCCTTGCCGTCGTTTTGCTCGCCCGCTATCGGAGAGCCTTGCCCCGTCGTTTTGTCGTATATGGTTATTGTGTATTGTCTGCCGTCCGCCATATCACGCCTCCTCCGAAACATTCGGCTCGAAGTATTCCAACAGGTTTATTTCCATACCGACGTTGTTTATCTGTTGCGCCGTTATGCTTCCCACGTCGAATATCATTCGTTTTTTGTTCTCTTTTACGACGGTGTTGCCGGATGTGTCGGTCATGGTAAGTTCGCTGAACTTAATCACGACGTCGTAAACCTTTTCGGTGCCGTTTATCACATAGTCGGCGTGTTCTTTGGTAAGCGCGTTGTTTGTAAGCGCAGGCACCGTCACGGTCACCTGTAAAGCCGTAGTCGAGTGCCACGACTTCGCTACGCCGTTCGTGTTGCTGAACGCGCCGCCGTCGGTCACGGGTACTCTCGTCAATACAAGGCTTGTGAACGGTATCGGCTCTCCCTCGAACATTATCGACTGATTCTGACTGTTTACGCCGTTTTGCACAATCGAAAAATTGCATACCCAGTTGTAATCAATGCTATCGCCGTAATTCTGCCGCACCTCTCGCGAACCCGCTTCGGGCTGTGAGCCGTACATAGTCACGGTGTAGGTTTGTTCATTGCCCTTGTCATCTGTAACGGTATCGTCGAACACGACGGGCGTACTCATATACGTTGCTATTGCTTCGCGGATATATCTAACGCTTTCGTCAAAGCCTTTGCTTTTATCGATACGCACGCACACCGACACTCCAACCGTTTGCGTTGCAACAATTATGCCATTAACAGGCGTAATTGTCGAAGATATAATATCCGCTTCGCCGTCTACACGCTGTATGACGATATTCGAGCGCGGCTTTCTTATCGACGGAACATAACTGCCGCCGTCGCCCATTATCACGAACTCTACGTTTTCGGGCGCAAGCGCGTTTAAATCCTTTGTCAATCTCTCTGCTATTGTCTGTATCGAAATCATCTTATTCTCCTTATTGACCCCGGTCTTACTCTGAATTGTCTGCCGATGTTCTTTGCAACGACATAAGTTGCACGACCGAACCAACCCTCATTCGGGTTCTTTTTCCCTTTCCATTTCGGCGAAACCCATTTTTCATTAGTGTACGGCACATACGGTGCAACGTTTTCATCAACGTAAATATTGCACGTCCTGTCGTCGGTGAACTCTATCTTCGACGCATTAAACGCCATATTGCCCGTCGAGCATTTGCACCTGTGTCCGTACTTGTTTATATAATATCCGCTTCCTCTCGTTTTCGGATTGGGTACATAGTCCTGAAAAGCAGAAAATGCCGTGTTGCAACTTTTTTGGAATTGTTCCCTTGTCATTTCACGTTTTCTCCTTAAAACCCGTTACGGGCTGATTTTCGGCGTTATTTCGGTACTTAATCGGTTTGTCTGAAAAGTATTTTCATCGAAATATAGTTTACTGCGGAACCCGTTCCCGAAATGCTGATATTTTGGTCTTTAATGATAATATCCGCTCCGTTATCGTATTCTGTGTCGTTGACGTTGAATTTCTGGACATAACCAAAAACTTCTATCTTGTCGCCGTTTTGTAGAATGTACTTTTCGGGGATATAGTTACCATTGACTTTAACCGTTACACCCGTTCTATACAATTGATATTCGTTTCTGAACTTTTTCAACGGATTGTCTACCGCTACGAGCGACAAGACGTATTCCGTCGCAGGATTGCTCTTTATAATGCGTAAAACGTTAGGGTTATGCTTTGTCAATCTCGTAGTATAGTCTACGACCTGCCAATCGGTGCCGTCCTGCAATTCGACGAAACCGAGCGTGTCCCAGCCCATATCCCACGTCGTATGGATAATCATATTCGACCTTGCAGACATAACGTTTTTGATAAGCATATTGTACGCCGTTGTTTTGTCGCTTTCTATGCCGTACTCGAAATACGCTTCGGGCGCGGATTCGCTGTTTTTGTAATACCCGACCAAAAACTCTTTTTTGCGGTCGTGAGCGAGAAAATCCGTTATATCCATATCAGTAATGCCCCTCTTCGTAAGTCGGAATGTAGGTTAAAAAACCTCTGTAAATCCTATACAAAACCGACTTGCCCGTTTCGTCTATCGGCTGTAAAAGCGCGTTATAAGTGGTTTGAGAAACCTGCTCTTTCTCTTTTTCGCCGTAAGTTACAAGGTCGAGAAGTTGATTGCTCATTGCTTCGAGCAGGACTTTACGCGCTGACGGACTTTTCGCGAGGATATACTCCATAAGTTGCTTGTCCTGATGAGCGTATATTGCCGAATAAATCTTGAATGAAATGCGGTTATCCAAAAGCGTGTTTATAGCCGTAGTCGTGTTGACCGTACGTTTGCCGCCCATTTTCTCGTATAAATCTATACCGAGATTGTTAAGCACGTACTCAGGCGTGAGTATGTATCTGTGTTTGGTGTAGTCGTACACCATTGCGTCGTCGCTGAGCGGATATGTGGTATCTAACATAATAAACCTCCGTGTGTTGTTGCCGTTTTGCCGAGTTGCACGGCTATACTCTTAACGGCATAAGAGCGACGGGAATTGAGGGAAACCGCCGCTCCTTTAATAGGGGAAAATGGAGAGTAATTATTCGCCGAAAGTGTTAAGCTTGTGCATTGTGTCATCTCCCCACCCGGGGTAGTAGCCGGGCAGTGACCGTTGGTCGGTCGAACCTAATGTTTTTAGCATAACAAATTCGTCGGATAATTTGTCGAGTGTTTGTTCGGCAGGCGCACCGTTTGCGTCGCGCGTGTACACTATTCTGCCGAGTGTTTTGTAAGTCTTACCCGATACCGGGTGAGTAACTTCCGGAGTGACCAAGTCGCCCGTTCTGAGCGTTTCTTTGCCTAAGTAGTTATAGACTTTTCCGCTCCCGTTATGCCCGTAAAGCACACCGACGAGCCGACTTGTATCTTCTCCGAAAAGGTTTAACTTACGCAAGGGTTTGAGTTCCGTCTGCCTTAGAGGTCAAAGTGGAAGCCTGTGCGACCTTGTTGTCGTTGTCGTACGAGAGGTTGGGCAGAACCATATTGATTGCTTTGAGAATAGCAACGATAGTGGTTTTTGCGTTGTCCACGTTGGAAGTGGCACCCGTCCACTCGGTACCGGACACGACGCATTTAAGAGCGGTACCGGAAAGGCAACGAACGCCCATATTGACCTTAGGCTGAATAATGACGCCCTGAGTATCGGGGTCGTCTACGGTTTTGAACGAAGTGGGACGCAATCCGCGAACGGTTGCATTTGCAGGCGCAATCATCGCCTGAATATCGTTGAGATATCCTATAACGGTTGCGTCGTCGGTATCGTCAAGTCCCAAGTAATACCATGCGGCATTTTTGACCTGCTGGCTTACTTCATACAAAGGCATACCGTCGAGCCAACCGACATAGCCTTTCTGGAAGTCCGCAACGGTCTTTTTCTCGGAAGTGAACGCGTTCATTCCGCCACCCGCAAGCATACGGGTTGCAACGTCGGAAGCAGACATCGAAGCGGTTTCGGAAAGGTCTACAAGGTAAATCGGGTCGAACAGGAACGCCTGTCTTGCGTCTGCCGGGAAGTAATCCGCATACAGCTTGCTGTCGCCTTTGCTTACTTTTGCGTTGGAAATCTTGAACGCACGGATTGCGCCCGTCTTGTTGGTCGAATCGTAAGTGTACTTTTCGAGTGCCGCTTTGACTTCTGCGTCGGTAATATCCGTCGCCGCCGCCGAAGAGCCTTTTGCATAAGCCGCCGCGAACGATTCGGTGAAGAACGCAAACAACTGTGCCGCGAAAGTATAGCCGTTTATGTTGATAGCGATATCCTGCTCAATCTGTTCACGACAAATCTGCTCGAACGATTCGTTGAGGCTTGCCGCTCCGGTCATTTCGATTTCGTCCTCAGAAACGGCAATGTTGAAGTCGTATCTTTTGAGGATATCGATAGTGAAACGTCTTGACAGAACGTGATTGCGCTGTTTGTTCGCGTTGGGAGCGTTGTTGGTGTTAGCCCATTCACCGTTGGAGCTTGCGCCGCGCATACGGAATCTGCCGCCGATAGGAATCGGGACGAAAATATCAATCATTGCGGCTTTGGTCTGTTCGGGGGTTACGAATCTGTCGGTGATACCGAATCCGTCCTTGTGAATGATATCCTGATACAGATTCTTGTAAACGGTTTTTGAGGTCAGTCTTGCGACCTGCTGGTTGTTAAGGTTAAAAAGTGACATGTTTTTTGTTCTCCTGAAAAATTATTTGTGCATTTTTAATCCGTCGCAATCGTCATACAGGCAGTTGTGTTTAACCGCTCCGCCGATTTTGGACGAATACCCGAACGCACCCTCGGTTTTTGCCTTTAACTTCTGATTTTCAGCCTGTAACGCAAGTATTTTCGCGTTCAAGCCGTCGATAATAGCCTCGTAATCGGCAGGCATGTCCGATTCTTCTACGGCAGGTTCGTTGCGCATTTCGGGAATGTCGTCGGCAACCTCTTCGGTTTCTTCGGTTTCTTCGGGAGCGGTTTCCGCTATCGCTTCGGTTTCTCCGTCGCCCGTGTCGTCGCCCTCGTCCGCTTCAACGCCTTTCTGCATAACCGGTTCTTCTTCCGTTTCGGGAGCTTCCGTTCCGACCTCTTCGGTTTCCTCTTCTTCGGTAACTTCTTCGGTTTCTTTCTTAGGCTCCGTATTTTCGCCATTTTCGGGCGTTTCTTCTTCTGCGGTCGTTTCCTCGGTTGCTTGCGTTTCGTCGGTTGCAACTTCCTTTTTTGCGCTGTTTTCGCCGTTTCCGTCCGTTTCGGTTTCTTCCTTAACTTCGTCCTTGACTTCCGTTTCCTGTACGGGGTCTGCAACCTTGTTTTCGGGTTCTTCCTTAACTTCGGGAGCGGTTACGGTTTCCTCGCCGAGTGCGCTTTTAAGTTCGCTCTTTACCTCGGGAGGTGCTTTTTTCAGTTCGGCAATCAATTTATCCAACATTGATTTTATCAGTGCCATTAGCCAGCCCTCCTTGTGCTGTTTTATTTAACGTCGCATTTGTGTTTTGAGTCGTCGGTTTTGGGTTCTCCGCCGCTCCGCTCTCTTGCGGTAAACCGCCGCCCATTGGCATTTGCGCTTTGTTACTGTGAGAAATAATAAATTCTTCGAGGTCTTTTGTTTCCCTGTACGAGTTAGTGCCGAGTATCTTTTCAGCAAGCATACGAGCAGTAACCTTTCCGCCGTCGTACAATTCTGCATACTGCTGTATCTCTTCCGCCTGTATCTCTTGACTTACGGGCATAATACGCATTTCGGGAGCCTCGACCCCGTAATAATGAAAATAGATATCAATCAAGTCCTGCAAGGGCTGTGATATGATACCTATCTTGTCTTTTATGAACGTTTCGGTGTTGCTTCGTCCCGCTTTGATTTCCGTAGCGGATTTCTGCGTCGTGCCGTCGGACAACCAACTCGCTATCGTTGTGCTTGATAATCCGAGTGCCGCCGCCGTGTCGTTCAGAATATTCTGTTTTTGCGTTTTTATCTCGTCCGCTCGCAGTTCGGGCTGTATCGGGAGCGGCTTGCCGTCTTTCTCGCCGTTAAGCAAATTCTCGTAGTAATTGAAGATTATCGGGTCAAGCGCACGCCGTCTTTCTTCGGGGTCGTTCGGATTACTGTTGCAGTCGTCCATCATTACCCTTGCGCGTGCCGTATATACTTCCACACGCTCGAAGAACTTTAACTGCTCATACTGATACAGTTCGTTTTGCAGAAAGTCCGCAAGCGGCATACCGAACGGCATTTTCGGAAAAGACGGAATGTTACGAGTGAATTTTATCAGCCTTACGCCTAAATCATCGTCGAACGGCAACAGCGTGCAGTTCTGCCACATTGTAGCGTACTGTCTTGACGAATCGTTCGTCATCGTGTATGCGTCGGTTTTGTCTATATCGATTTCGCCGTAATCGCGTTTAAGGCTGTTTCTTACTTCGGGCGGAACGTCTGCCCAACGAACGGGGTCTGTCGGAACAGCGTCGTATGTAATATTCGTCGTGGTCTGATAAACCGTATAATGCACCATTGGGAAACGCTTTTTAACGCTTCCGATAGTCGTGTACTTGAAGAACCGCTCCTCGCATAAGTGATACTCTGTCGTCGCCGATATAGTGTCGTGATAAGTCGCTATAAAGCATTTGACGCGCTCTATATCCCCGTAGCCGTCTACTTCGATAAAGAACTTGTCCATTGGTATTGCTTCAAACCTTAAATCGCCGTTACCGTCGCGATTGAGCTTTAACAGTCCCGTACCGCCTGCCTCGCAGAAATCGTACGCTTCGACTTTCGCATTGTCGAAATTACTCTTTTTCTTGAACTTCGTATCGATTATGTTGTTCGTGTCGGGATTGTACGAGTTAAGCACGACGGGATTCGAGAACAAAAGGCTCTTTATTCCGTTGCCTATCTTCTGTAAGAATTTTGTCGGTATAACGCCGTATTCGAGATTGTGGAAACCGTCTATCCAGCCCGTATACATTCCGACAAGCGGCTTAATATACGAAGCGTAAAACGTGTAATAACGCGGAGCGGCAAGCAAATACGTGTTCGAGTACTGCACGACCTTGAAACTGTCCGCAGATAGTTCGCTCCCAACTCCGAGCGGCATAAAATTTTTATCGTCTATAATTTCCATATGCACCTCAAATTATCAACTCTTTCAGGTACGAGAGAAAGAGCGGGTTTTTCTTTATGTCGTCAATACTTTCGACTTCCGCGTCAAACTCGGGGTGTTTCTTCCAGATACGGTCTAACCGCTCCCCGATATAGATTTCTTCCGAGTGTTTCTCCAATATCTCGCCTATCTTGATATTGACCACTTCGGTTATCTTTCTGCAACGTCTTTCGGATATAGCACGCTTATTCGTTCGCACAAGCTCCAAGTGCGGGTAAAACTCTATGCTTATTCCCGGGTATGCTTTTTCTACCCATTCGCGTATCTCTTTCTCCGCACGCGTATATGCTATATCTCCGTTCAAAAACTCTCTTAATCTCATTACAATTCTCCATATTTCAGTTTTTCGAGGAACGCTTCCGCTCCGTTGTCCGCGTCGTAAATAGCGCGTCTTTCCGGGAACGACAAACGATACGGGTTCGCAAGCACGGTCATAACCGCGTACTGCAATGCGTCCGTGCAGTCGTTCGGAATGGTCGGGTCTATCTTCTTGTTGTCCAAGTACCGCAACGCTTTTATCTGTTTGACAAGCATTGCGTTTGAATACTTCGGCGAATACCTGTCTACGTTTACGACTTTCAATATCCCGTTCGCGAACGCCGTGTTTACTTCGTCCAATTGTTCCTCTTTCTCGCCTTTGGTCGTGTAAGGCTTTAATAAAACGTTTCTCCAACGCATAAAATTGCGGTCAGTTCGTTTCATGACCGCCATTTGTCTATACATACCGCTTGCGCAGTCGAACACCATTATTATCGGTATTGCACGTTCAGGATTGAAATGCGCCTGTATATAGTCGAGATATTCCGCTACGATAGCGCACCGCTCCGTAAGTGCAGGCTTTACCGGTAATTCCTTGCAAGAGAGGTACAATCCCTCGTTGACTTTTATATTCCCGTTTCTCTGCACCATAACGGCTTCGCCCGCTATTGCGTCTTGGCTTTCCGCGTCGTCTATGCCGATAACGATAGAGTGAAGCATATCGCCCGTCTTTTGCGGAGCGGCAAGCAACTCTTCTCTCGGAATATAATGCTCCTTTTCGATAAACGAATGAAACGTCTGTTCCCAGCCCGCTACGTCGAGGTCGCCTAAGTATATTTGAGCGTACGACACCGGGTCGGTTTTTCTCATCATCTCGATTTCGTGAATTAAAGCGTCGGGAAGCCACGCTATAATATCGAGATATGTCGGCTTTATTACCGTCCACTCGTCATCTTCCGACTTGACTTTGTAGTAGTCATCAAACCACATCGCCGCACGGTCGGGGTTTCCTGCAAGGATAACCTTGCTATGCCCTGCTTTCATCTGTCGTAAGAACGTGGATAAACAGTTATCCAAAATGCCCTTGTTGTGCAACTTCTGCACTTCGTCCATTACGAACAATGATACCGGGCGTATGAGCTTCTTCGACTTCGTTGCGTTCACGTTGTCTAACTTATTCGTCTGAACAGCATACGAGCGTATTTGATTACGCGCGCCTTTCATATAGCACGATTTGGCACTAAATATCCAATCATCCGCAAGGTTCTCGCTTTCAAGGAAAGACTGAAACTCGCTCAATACGCCGTCGCCCGCGTTTGTAAGACTGTCTACGCCTATTGCAACGTCATAATCGGGAAAGTTAATGTAATACAGCCACAATATACGACCTAACGCCGACGATTTGCCGCACGCTCTCGGTGCATACCATAAGTTTTTACAGCACTTCGGCGTGGACATATCGAACGCAGGTTCATATACGTCCGCAATCTCAACTTTCATCGCTGACAGTCGGACTTTGCTCTCCGACTATTTTCGGGTCGGTTTCCGTTTTAGAACGCTTGCTTTTGTCTACAAACTCTATTTCAACCTTGCGGAGCGGCTCTTCTTCTGCACCAACAACTTTTGTGGACGGATTCTCCCCGATAATATCACGCAGATATTCAAGACACTTTCTGTCGCCTTTCAATGCGCCTGCCGTTACTTGCGCGCACCACATAGCGTAGCCGTCGCCGCTTGTGAACTCGTCCGTTACGGGATTGTTGAATTTGAACTGCTCTTTAAGAAGCAATTTCATCGTTTCTCTTAGCGTTTTTTTCTCTTTACGAACCTTTACCGAAGCAATACCGCCCTTTGAGCCTCTTTCTCGTGCTACTTCTGTGCTTAATGGCTGACCTAACCATTCGGCTCTATACCGCTCCTTCGGCTCTGAATTTTTCTTTTTTGGCATAGTCTTACTCCTTATGTTCGTTTTTGTACAAGTCCCCTATGATTAAACGGTCTTGTAACGTTTCTGCATACGCTTGCATGTGTTTGAGCTGTTGTTTCATAAGCTCACGCATTTCAGGCGTTACGACGCGCTCCGGTATCTTTCTGCCGTATAGAAAGCAAGTCAATTTAAGTATCTTTTCGTGTAACTCGTCTAACTCTTGCTCTACGCGCTCTTTTGCTGTATTTGGATAGACTATCTCTATTGTTTCTTCATCTATCTTTTCTTCTTCCGAATCCGCTATCTCTCCGTTCGGATTCATACTCATCATGCGTTCCATATCTTCGCGTGTTAAATTTGTTGCCATAATTTTTTTCTCCTTAAAAGTTTTTCCCAAATAAAAAAACAACCCCTTTTTTGAGATTGTTTTTTAGATTTTTTTAGATTTTTATTAAAAAACGCTTGACAAATATATGTCAATGTGGTACAATATAGACAGATAAAACAAATGGACGAAAGAAATCGTTCGAGGAGCTTAAAATGAAACAGTACGGTTATCAGAAAGCAACGGAGTTCAGCAAAGGACAGATAAGCGTTATCTACGGAAAAGCAAAGCGCGGCGAGCTTAAAGTTGAAAAGTGGTTTATGCAAGAATTATATAACCTTGCCGATTACTTCGGATATGACGATAACCACTCTGTCGAACAAAGCGAAAGTGCTGTTAAAGATATCCTTGAAGCTGTTTTTGCTAACGACAATGAAAAAGCGCAAACGCTTATAACCTCGACGGCTGATAAGTGGTATTCGCTTTATGGAAAGAAAACTCAGGCTAAATGCGACAGAAAAATTTTCGTCGCTTAAAATAATTAACCGCGCTTGTGCGGTCAAACGCAAGCAAGGAGTAAATTATGAAAGTTATAAACACATACAGCGACATCAGTAGTTTAGCAATCGATTGCGGTAACGGCAATGTTATTGCTTATCCAAAACAAAATGGAGAAGACGGAAGCACATATGCTATAATTTTTGATAATTACGAAGAACTTGAAAATTATTGCAAAAATCGAAATATAGACTATGAGCATAAAAGCAATTATTTAGGTACAGCAAGATTTAATAACGCTTATATCTTGATTGACGATTGCGACGGCATAGATAATAATCATCCAATAGCAGAAAACCACAAACTATGCGCATTAAACGGGAGATATTCTATTCGCGCATTTGACGATATATTTTTGATAACGAAATGGGAGGATTAAACTATGACTATTAAAGAACTCCGAGCCTCTACCGGGCTATCGCAAAGTAAATTCGCTTTGCTTGTCCACGTCCCCGTCGCCACTATTCAAACTTGGGAACAAGGGACGAGAAAACCACCCGAATATATTCTCTTTCTGATTGAACAGTATCTTAAATCTTTGCAAAAGTAATATTAAAAGGAGCAGATTTTTTTCGTCTGCTCCTTTTTGGTTTAGTTAGTATAATTTCTCCGTGAACGCATAAACGTCGTCGCTTCCTTTGTTTAATTGTTTGCATGCTCTTATTTCGGCGTCTACCACCGACCAAGCACGCACCTCACAAAGAAACTCGTCCGTCTGCGTATCGTATACATAGTATGTTTTCATTCCCTTTTCTCTTTAGTACATCAACGACAAACAATGTCCAACACCGCAAGCAAGCATAAATGTTTTTCGACTGATTTCGCCTTTGTTAAACTCGTTTAAATTTGTTTGATAATCGCGGCGGATTTTTTCTTCTTCCGAATGTAAATAGTCATCAACTTCTTTTTCGGAAAGATTTTTCCACGCTTTCCAAAAATCCTTTTTTACCACGTTGTAAAATTCTTCGTAAGTAGGGGCAACCTCTTTTTTCATTTTTCTTTACCTCCCATTTGGTCATCTCTTATTTTCTGTGCCGCAAAGTAGTCTTTACTCTCCGGCACTCTGTTTATAAAATCTTCAAGCGATTCATTCGTCGCTTTGCCTGTATATTTGTAAAATACAACCGGTTCTTTTTTATATTCGGGTTTCCAATCGTCGGGGCGCACCTTTTCTTCATCAACGAAACGTGTCCACGAAACAGGCTCGAAGCCGTTCTTAGTGTAAAACTCGTGGTTACCCGAAAAAGAATCGAGTTTAACTCCACCGTTCTTTACCGCAAATTTTATTAACTGCCAGCCGCGCAAACTGTCGTTTTCGTTTCTACAAAGAGCCACTATATCTCCGTCGGGCGTTATTGCAACAGTGCTTCCGCCGGGAGTAGTGTATTTCTTTGCGTTCGGATGTTCTTCGTCAAAAACCACACTGTCGGGCGAAGAAACTCGCCAAGCGTCTTTTGGGTCTACCGTCGCTTTTGCTTCCGCCAGCGTGTTTACGAACGTTTTCGTGTCTACACTTTTATATCCCGATTCGGCGGTGTCATCCGAAGTTTTCTCGCTATGCTCTCCCAAGCCGTCCATATGCCCGCTTTTCTTCATTTCGGGCGTTTTTCCCGCTTCTCCGAAAGCCTGTTTGATTGCTTCTTCCTGCGACTGTCCTTTCTTTATCGGAATGTGATTGCCTTTAACCGTTATCCAACGTTCTATTTCGTCGTTTTCGCCCATTCCGTCCATAAGTCCGGTCTTAACAAACTCTTCCGCCATAATGCTTTCTCCATAACAAAAAAGCATTACCTTTGTATTTTAACACATATTTTGCTACGTGTCAATGGTAACGCTTATCTTTTCTGCGACTTTTTCTTTTTCTGTCGCTTTATATTTCTTCACGCTACCATTATAACACATATTTTCTCCAAAAAAGTGCAAACTTTTTGCACTTTTTACCTTTCGTCGGCATAAATACCCAACTCGTACGCCCAACGCTCCGCCGTTATAAGCACTCTGTCGAGCCAGTAGCAATACGTTCTTTCTGACACGTTAAGGTAACTTATGACGCTGTTTCGGGATATGTGATTGAAATACCGCAGTTTGATGAGTTTGTATTCATACTCGAAGCGGAACGTCGTGCAAGTCTTTTCAACCACTTCACACCACAGGTATTTTTTGTACTCGGCAAGTTTTACTCCTGATAACGCCGTCGGGTCGCTTATGCCGCTCCCGTGACCTAAATTCTCCAACACCGGGGATTTGGTCGAGCATAAGTCCGATATGTACTCCGCCGCTTCCATACGGTTTTTTTGATAATCGTAGAACGCCCTTTCAATCTCCCTTCTTCTACCGTTGTCCATTTAACGCCTCCCGTAAACGTTTTAATTCGTCCGCCGTCATTTTTATGCGGCTGTATTGTTTTTGTCCCTCATAACACGTATTGCCACTTATCGAATTGAAGCATTGCATTGTCAATCGATAAGTACATTCGTTACAATTTCGGAAACTCGTTTTTCTATGCGGCTTATTCATTTTCGACCTCTTTAAGCCATTTATGGAAAACCTGCATAATATACTCGGCAACGACATCGTTTTCAACCTCGTAGCAGAGCCTGTCCGCGAACTTTCTCGCACCGGCGATTCGCTCGTTCTTGTTTTTCGTGTGTAACGCTTTCTTTAACCGCGCGTATCGCTTTTCCTGAAATTCGACTTCTGAGCGTGTAATATCCACTTCTTGCAGTAAATCGGCTGTTTTTTGCTTATAGTAGCAGTCTTTGTTATTTTCACATATTTGCATTTTCCAATCCCTCCAATCTTTTTTTCGCTTCCTCACACATTTGCATTGTTCCTCTCCTATATTCTCAAATACGGTTGATTAAAATCTTTGTCGTACCAATATTGTTTTATGTGATTACGCGTTTGTTTATCGAAAGCACCTAAACAACGTTCACGCCATTCTCGCAGAAATACATATCCAAAGAACTCTTGTCGTATACCCGCAATGCTTGTACAATTACAACAAATTGCTTGGCTGTTACACAACAAATATTCGCGGTTCTCTTCAATGACGTAATCAAGGTTGATATCCAATAGTTCAGCCAACGGTTTTAGTTCTTTAAGCACTATAGCCCTTTTATCTTCCATTTTTCATATCCCTCTCGTTGCAATCTTCAATCATTGCAATACTCCTTTAATTTTTTGTTTACCATATCGCAAAATATGTTATATGCTTTTTGGTTGCAAAACGGAACATCGGTGATATGGTCTTTTGCCCATTCCGCAAACTCTTTGACGGCTTGCTTCCTTTGCTGTCAATGTTGCAAATAGCATTCATTTCTTTGACCGTATCTATGCTTAACAAGATTTGCCCTAACTTTCCGGATAACCGCTTGTTCTCGGCTTCTAAGCGTTCGATTTCTTTATCTCGTTCAAACAACTCATCTGCTTGTTTCATTCCACAATTATTGCAAACTTCTATGTCCATATTCTTTATCATTTCAAAGTTTGTCATTCTTCCACCTCTCTATCCCCAAACACGACATACCCGTCTTTCTGCTCGAAGTTTGTTATATAGGTAATGCAATACAACTTCTTCGATATTTTTTCGTCTACGATTGGGCTGTCAATACAAGTGTATTTCACTGCATCACCAACTCGGAAATCGCGGTCATTTAATCGTATCTCGAAAGGTTTATCCCCCCGAAGTTTTGCATTCGCATATTCTGCTTTAATTTTAAGATAGTGCAGTTTCATTCCACATCTCCTCTTGCAGGCAACACAACCTGCCAATTATTCGTTTCGCCACATTTTGCCTTGATAATGAACGGTGACAACTTATCGCCGAATTTCACTTCCGCATATTTGTTTGTTTTTTGTGCCGCTTTCAACGCTTTTATAAGCAAAGCTGGCTGAACGTGGATAGTGTATGTGTCGTTTTTATCGGTGTTTTCGATTATCTTTTCGATGTTCACAAAAATGTCCTTTGGCTGAGTGAAACAATATTTCAACTTCCCGTATTCGACAGGCACTTCAACATATGTATCGCCGTTTATGACTTCCACGATAATATCCTGCGGACAACCTTTGCTCGGCTTAACCGTAATCGGTTTTATAAAGCACTCGAATTCTTCGTCTGTCGGGTTTAGGTTCGGGACGGTGACTTTTGCCGCCGAATATCCGTCGCACGAATACGCTGTTATTTCGTCCTTTTTTACTGCGAGTTTTATGTAGGACAGTTCAGGACGATACATATCTTTGCTCAAACTGTTCTCAACTCCGTCTATAAGCGTTGCGAACGCCGTGTCTGTAATTGCTGCTCTTTTCATTCTTTACCCTCCAAGATTTCTTTATTGTCGTAAATGTTGCCGATAATTTCAACTATTCCCGTTCCATATTGCGGCAGGTTTGAAAGCCATTCGCAATACATATCTCTTTCTCTGCTCATAAAAGCCCCTCGGCGTTCGACAAAAACAATTTCGCCGCAACTTCCGGCGTATTCCACTACATCACCCTCGAAAATCTTCTTGCCGTTTTTATCAACAAGCCCTGTGTACTGCCCGACGGTTTCGGGGATAACTTCTATTTCTCGCCATTCGTTTAATGCCCCGTAAATTTTTGTTTTTTTAGCGAAAAACAAAACGCTGTTATCACACACCCACTCGCCGTTGTCTGCTCTTTTCCCTCTGAACAAAATTTCCCTCATTTTAATCACCTCAATATTTAATAAAATCTTTGCCGTAAAGGCGGTTTAACGTGTCTAATCTGCTGTTCGATTGTTTTTCATAGAATATACTCCTTTATAAATCGTTCAGCGTATTCGTTAGATATAAGCGACCGCGCGACCTGATTTCTCTCGTGAACAATGGTTTTTCTTTCGGCACGCCATACCGGGGCTTCAAACAAAGGCTCGGCGTTTGGTTCACAATTTACAAACCAATATTGCGTAGGTTTTGTGTAATAATCGCCGTTCTTTCTGCGGTCTTTGTCGATAATCTTCGGCTTTAATGCCCAATATTTAGTTAAATAATGTGTCGAAGAATAAGGATTTTCGATAATAAGTCTTAACTTTTTGCGTAAACAAACAATTACTAATTTAGTCACTTTTTCATAAAAATCGGCTAATTGGCGATGTAGTCGCAAGTCATATTCTAACTTTTCCTCGTCGTTTTTGTTTTTCAACTGGTATTGAGTTCCACGGAAAGCCAATTGTATTTGCTCTTCAAATCTTACACAAGGGAAAAATGCGATTATCAAATCATCACTTCCGATTTCATCGAACACAGATTGCTCCCCGGCATACGCTCTTTCGATTTCACGAAACAAATCAACCACATTGTCCGTTTCATCAAAATCATTACGAATATCGTAGTCAAAAGCCGTAATGCCTTGCTTTTGGAATGCCCGCTTAAATGTCCCGGACTGTTCAAACATGCAATGAACTTTGTTTATTTTCATGCGCCTCTCTCATTGCCTCCCACACAGCCTCTTCATCCGAGCAAATCACGAACACGTCGCCGTCCTTTTGCTGGTATTTCTGATAATACCAACGTTTGACAAACCGCATATCCGCTATTGCTCGAACAGACAAAACCGTTCTCACTTTATCGCCGTTTTTTACGACGACCTTGTATATGTATCGCTTACTCATCAATCTTTCCCGTGACTTTCTTAAACACTTCTTCGTCGTACTCAGGTAACGATTGCAAATATTTTTTCATCTCTTTCGGCATAAACGACCATGCAACTTCGTTCGGCACTCGTACTATTGCAGGAATATTTGTTTCGTACCATTCAAGGTCGCTTTTTAACTCTTCGGCATTATTAAATTTCGGATACCAATTGAACGATAATATTTTGGAGAAAACCTCTTCATACCTTTCCGCTGTTATCCTTTTGTTAAACAATTTGAGCCTTGCTCCCTCTTGATTTTGACAAAAAATACACCGTGAAACGGCTTCACATCTTGTTACGCCGTAACTGTTACTCACCACGCCGCTGTAACTCACACCTCTGCTGTAATTCACGCCTATGCTTTCAATCACACCGTCGCTGGCATTTACGCCTTTGCTGTTATGCACCCCGTTGCTGTAACTCACACTTCTGCTGCAATTTACGCCTATGCTGTTATGCACCCCGTTGCTGGCGTTTACGCCGTTGCTGGTGTTTACGCCGCAACTGGCATTCACACCGTTGCTGGCGTTTACGCCGTAACTATCATTCACACCGTTGCTGGCGTTTACGCCGTAACTGGCATTCACACCGTTGCTGACATTCACACCGTAACTGACATTCACACCGTAACTGACATTCACGCCTTTGCTGTAATTCACGCCTTTGCTGTAATTCACACCGTCGCTGTAATTCACGCCTTTGCTGTAATTCACACCGTCGCTGTAATTCACACCGTTGCTGTAATTCACGCCTTTGCTGTAATTCACACCGTCGCTGTAATTCACACCGTTGCTTTGTAAATCTTCTTGAATAAGACGGATAAATTCGTCAAAAGTATATGTTTTAATAATTTTCAAAGTTTTTGCTACGCTTTTCTTTCCGTCAGAACTATCAAGGCACGCGTCATACGCTTCCACTTTCGCAAAATTATTCCACTGCACGCTTTCGTAAAAATTAAAGCAATCTTGTGGTTTTTTAGAAAAATGCAACCCCCAACAACATTCAGAAATATTTCCGTCAACTGTGTGTATTGTGTCCAAAACATTGCCGTTCTCGTCGACATAGCAATAACCGCCTTGCTTTGTTTTCCACCCATGCGCGAATATTTTATATCCGACCGCAAGTACAGGCTTGTTTTCAATGTCTTTTTCGGTTAATCTGTATGTTTTCATTTTTTACTCCTCAAAACGGAAAATCATAAATTACAATCTTCAAACTTAAAATCAGGTTCATATTTACGCGTTATTTCTATTGTTTGCTCCCAAGACAAGTCATCGCAATATTCGAGAAAATCAATCGCGCTGTAATAATCGCCGTTTTTTAAGCCGTTGATTTTGCAAAATTCACGAAACAGCGGTGTTTTTTTTGACAAATTTTTTATTTCAGTTAATTGTCGCATTTTTTACTCCTCAAACTCTATAATCAACGCAACTCGTATATGGTGGTTTTAGTGGCTTCCAATTGCAACCCTCGGAATTTTTGCACCCGTCGCACAAGCAGTAGCGTTCAGGCAAATAGCGTTTAGGTGCCAGTGTAGATTCTTCAAGTATTATTATTTGCATACGCTCGCCGCGCGGGTCTTTCGGGTCTGTTCTTATCAAAAATGGCATTCTCATGACATCACCTCAAAACGGAAAATCATCCTCGGCTTCTTTCAGGTCGGTAAACTTTTTGTTTTCGCTCTTATCCGCAACCGTCGCAGTATGTTTATCTTCCGCAGGCTGTTTATCCTCGTTTTTCGGAGATAAGAACTCGACCGTATCGGCGGATATGTCAAACTTTGTTCGTCTTTCGCCTTTGTCGTTTTCGTAAGTCGAAACGTTCAATTGACCCTCGACGGCTATTTTGTTGCCTTTGACAAGGTATTTATTGCAGTTGTCGGCAAGTCCTCGCCACGCCGTCACCGGAATAAAGTCCGTTATTCTATCACCGTTGGAATCGGTATATCTGCGATTAACCGCAATAGTGAAGCGCGAATACGATATCCCGCTTGTAGTCGAGCCGCCCTCGGGGTCTTTGGTTATGTTTCCGATAAAAACGCATTTGTTCACTTTCTTTTTCTCTCCTTGATTTTATTCGTTATTTTTTCGCCTACTTTCCATATCCCGTAAAGCGTTAAGATGAACGCTTCGGAGAATAACACGAACGCTAATTCATCCATAATCACAAGTCCTCGTAATCAAGATTATTGAACATTCCGTTGAGTTGCTCGCTCGTGTAACTCTTTTCGGGCTTGTCCTTTTTCTTGCGTTTCAGGACATCCCACACAACGCCTTTATACCCGTTAGCCATTGCTTCGTCTATCGCCTTTATAACGTTGCTTTCTCCGCAACTTTCTATGTAGTTTTGAAGTTGTTTTATAAACGACTTGAAGCCTTGCTCCGAATACTTGAATTTGTGCTGTTCTTTCTTGTACTCGACCCACTCGCTAACCTTGCTTTTCATAGCCTCGGATAACTCGTAGTCATCGATTGAAAAAGAGTTTTTTTCTCCCGAAATCCCCTTTGGGGGGTAAGGGGGGTTATTATTATAATATTTAAAATATTCATCCTTATTTAGGGGCGACATTTTTGTCGTGGGGTAAACGACATTTTTGTCACCCGGTGACAATCGATACGTTTGTATCGAAATGCACCTTTCCGAGGAAGAACCGCGCTCGTCGTGAAGATAGTTTTTGATAATATAACCGCACGAAACGAGAGTGTCTATCCAGCGTTGAATACTGCGTTCGGAAGTGCCGTAAAGCTTGGCGAAATACTCGTTTTTAGCCCAGCAAAAACCGTGCATATTGCAAAGGGCGGTTATCTCACCGTAGAGCAGTTTCGAGTTTGCCGTAAGCCGCGCGTCGTATCTCACGTCCGCAGGTATTACTGCATAAAAACTTTGCTGTAAATCTTCCATTAACCTCTCTCCTTTTGCAGTTCGTGCTTTTTAGCAATCAGCGGCGTTTCCTGATAAGAGTACACACGCTTCTTTTTCTCGTAAATGCCTATCTGCTTGTCGCAGTCGGCTATCGTTGTTGCCAACGCCCAACCGCCGCCCTCACGGTCGATTATCGGGTAAGCGCAACGCGTTTCCATTACACCCGCTCGTATTTCGCGCTTATCGCTCGTCATAAGCGTCATTGCCAAATCTTCGTAGTTCGTAAAGCCGTTTTGCTCTATACGTTCCATAACTCGCTCGGCAATGCGGTTGCAACTTCCAAATTTCGCCTCTGTTGCGTTTTCCGCTTTCGGGAGTGCAGTTTTACGTTTGAGCAGTTCCTCGGCTCTGAACGCTAAAAACAAGTACGTTTCGATTATGCCGTTCTCTATTCGCGAGATGTCCGCTTTGGTTGCTTTCAGTCCCTCTTTGTTCAGCGCGGCTACGAGTTCGCTCTGACGTACGCCGACGCTGTTCCTCAATTCTTTAAGATTCATACGGTAACCTCCATTTTTTACACAGTTTTTTATCAAGCACTATCGGCTCGATATGGTATTTTTTCAAAAACACTTCTTTCGTGACGTTGTGTGCTTCGGTGTGGTGTTCCCGGCATAGCGGTAATGCTCGCAATCCCTCATGCACCGCTTTGCTTCGGTCGTACTTGCTCCCGATAGCGTCGTAGTGGTGTAAGTCGGCTTTTCTGCCGCATACGCAACAGATTTTTTGCATTGCGCACGCGTAAACGTATTTTTGAACATCTTCGCACAGTTCTGCAAGCGGCACTCTTGTCGGGATTTCGTGCGCTATTATGAAGTCAATCAAATAGGTGATAAATTCCTTTGCCGTAGTCACGTCGCAGTCAGACAGCGAAAATATGCCGTCCGCAAGCCCTTTCATCGTGTCGTGTATGAATTTAAGTTTGAACAATCTTTTCGTGTATTCGGGCATTTCGCCCATATACTCGGATATTTCGTTTAATAGCGCGTATGCTTTTTTTCTCTGTTCGGCGGATATTTCCCGGCTGTCGTTTAAGACAATTCGGCACGTTTTGAAGTCGCGATTTATGAACCGCTCGGCGTTCGGGTAATCTGCAACGACCGTGAGTATTCCGCGCTCGTCATAGTCCTTTACTCTTCCGTCGATGATTTCCATTCTTTAAGCTCCTTGATAAACTCTTTGAAATTCTCTTCTTTCGCTGTCGTCAATTTCAAGCAATCATGTTGGGAAGCAAGTGCTTTCAACTCCGCTACCGTCATATCCTGCGGCTTATTAGCCTCAATCAGTTTTGCCCGGTCGTCTTTTATTAACTCTTCTTTGCTTTTCTTCGGCTCTTCCGTGTATTTGGTCTTGTCGTTCTCCCAATACGTATTTGCGCCGATTCCGAGGTTTCTGCAAGCGTTTCCGAAAGCGTCGGTTACTGCCATTTTGTACGCTTCGTCCGATGACTTGTAATAATCTTTGCTCTTAACGTATGCAAGCATTTTATTACCGCCGATACCCGCGATAGGCTTGCTCCATTCTCCGTCGTATTTAATGAAAAGTTCGATTTCCGCATACGATAAGATTTCGCCGCATTGGTCGCCGAGGTTCTCGCTCCATACGCGTTTGATGTTGTAGTACCAGCCTACGCCGCAGGCTCCGAACTGTTCCGTAAGCACTTTTATGCGCCACATGGTATTGATGTCGGTTCCTTTGAAAGTGCCGTTATCGAACGGTTTTTGTGCTTCTTTCGGGACATTTGCCCAGCCCTTGTATAATTCCAAGTTGTCCATAGGTGCCTCACAATATTTGTACGGAGTAGTTTGCTTGCATTTCTGCGCCCGGTACGGTTTCGCCCGCTTTTATCGCTTTCGTAATATCCGTTTTGGAAATGCTCGTTTCCGTTTTTGTCTTAATGAATTGTTCGGGGATAAGTGTTTCGTCCGTAAGCACGCACCGCATAGTTTTTTTGACTTTCATTTCGATTTCGTCGTCCTTAAAACCTTGCTTGTCCGTCGCAAACAGAAGATAATCTGTTAAGCCCGTAATCTCTCTTTCGAGCGACTTTTTGATTTTGTTGTAGTTGTCGAGTTTCTCTCGTATGCTTTCAAGTTTGCCGTTCAGGTCGTCGAGATACACGACAACGCTTTTGATTTTCTCGTTCTTCTCAACCGTCAAAGCGTTCAGTCTTTCCGCAAGGTTGAACACCTCGCCCGTTTCCGTATCTACGCCGTTTTCGCCCATTACGATGACGGCGTTTTTATCAAGCAACTTTTCAATATCGCTGTTTATCTCAAAGAGTTTACGCATATGTTGCTCCCCTCCATTTTTACACACACGATTTTGTCGAAGTTCCTCGTCAGGGCGATTTCCCTCATTTTTGCCAACGCCGTTTTTTCGTCGAATTTTATGTAGGCGTTGCATGCTCTTCCATGTCTGATTACTACCATGTACATTTTTATTTACTCTCCTGATACAATATAATTGACCGAAAAAAGTGCGGTATTTGAATTAGCACTTTTCAAGTTCCGTTACCTAAGCTATAATGGAAGGGTAATACAGGTCTGACCATACTCTCCTTGGGCTTTTACGCCCGTCAATAAGACTGTCAGCCGTCCTTCCATTATAGCGTTCGGTTTTTGCAGGTTGGGCTTCGCGTCCGTGTAACGAATCAGATTGAATCGGTAATGGATAAGGTCGGTCGCCTTAATTACTAATTCTTTTCTTGGAGGTTACACTTATGAATGCTGTCGGTATCGACGTCTCGAAAGGCAAATCTACCGTAGCCGTCCTGCGCCCGTTCGGAGAAATCGTTGTTTCTCCGTTCGACGTATCGCACAGTCCAAAGGAACTTTCGAAGCTCGTCACACTCCTTAAAACTTTGAACGGCGATACGAAGGTTGTTATGGAATATACCGGTAATTACTATCTCCCAATAGCCCTGTTTCTCCGTAACAACGGTTTTTTCGTTTCTGTAGTCAATCCAATTTTAGTGAAAGATTACAGTACAAAATCTTTAACTGTCCGCAAAGTTAAGACAGATAAAAAAGATGCTCTTAAAATTGCTTCTTTTGCTCTCGACCGTTGGAATGAGCTTTCGCCGTTCTCCGCTCAATCCGAAGCTCGACTTTTACTTAAATCCTACAATCGCCAATACAATCAATACAACAAGCTCAAAATTATATTGAAGAATAATCTTATCGCTCTTCTCGACCAAACTTTCCCCGGCGCAAATACTTTGTTCTCTACGCCGACAAGAAAGTCCGACGGTCATGAAAAATGGGTGGATTTTGTTCTCAAATTTTCTCATTCGGAGTGTATTTCGAAAAAATCTTTCTCATTTTTCCTAAAAAGTTATCTCTCTTGGTGTAAAAAGTTCGGCTACAAATTTTCCAAAAGCAAAGCTCAAGCAGTTTACGATTTCGCGTGTAACTGTTCGCCGTCTTTATCTTTTTCAGACAGTTCAGCTTTACTTGTCTCAAATGCTATAATTCAACTCAACAGTATTAACGAAACACTTGCGTCGTTAGCATCCGAGATGAACAAGATTGCAGCCACGCTTCCCGAATACGACTCTGTTATGTCTATGTTCGGCGTGGGATCCGTTCTCGGCTCTCAACTTATTGCCGAAATCGGCGACGTTTCCCGTTTCCCAAACAAAAAAGCTCTCGTCGGTTTTGCCGGATTAGATGCTTCTCCGTTTCAATCCGGAAACTTCAATCCGCAATCTCGGTCTATTTCAAAACGCGGTTCAGCAGCCTTGCGAAAAACGCTGTTCCAAGTAATGTCCGTCGTTTTGCAACGAGCACCGACGAATAACGTAATATTCCAATTTATGGACAAGAAGCGTTCCGAAGGCAAACATTTCTATGTTTATATGACCGCTGCCGCCAACAAGTTTTTAAGAATTTATTATGCTCGCGTGACGGAGCATTTGAACCTTTTTACAACAACCACCGCTTAGCCGTTTTTATTCATATTTCAAGTCTGCGTTTTTACGGAGGCTTTTTTGTGTTACCGTTTTTTGCTTGGAAAATTTTTTCAATTTCCTTCTTCATTTCTCTTGACTTTTATTTGCAGGTCTTATTGACCCCGGTCTTACTCTGAATTGTCTGCCGATGTTCTTTGCAACGACA
>ERZ1035037.86-NODE-86-length-38982-cov-14.479539_pt1 | contig 38982 bp, 61 predicted proteins | sample MGYA00520618_ERZ1035037 | MGnify/ENA primary metagenome ERZ1035037 (study PRJEB33766, sample SAMN09781741) | gut metagenome | biome: gut microbiome | host: Homo sapiens | place: Madagascar | study: EMG produced TPA metagenomics assembly of the PRJNA485056 data set...
CATCAGAGGTAGGGGGGTACCCCTGCATGCGGCGGAGCGGCGCATTGGCTGCGCCGAAATCCGTGCTGCAGCACTGCTCTGTCAATCGTCCCCACTCGAACCGGTGATGCGTATTATTTTTACGCCGGATATCTCCCGCACAGTGCCTCTTGGCTTGGTCTGCTCGTGACAGTCCCAGCATAGACTCTCAAGGTTGTCAAGCGTCAGCGCCAGCTCTGGGTAGTCCGCGATGGGCTTGACGTGGTGAACCTCTGTTGCAATTGTTACGCGTTTTTGACGCAGGCAATTTTGACAGAGGTAATGGTCCCGCTGGAGCGCCAGCACCCGCAGCCTGCGCCACGATCCGGTGTGGTAGAAGCCCGCTTCCTTTAGGCTGTTTTTTCTGGCGTCCTTTTTTTCGGCGGCTTTATGTGCCGGGTGATAGCCCGTCCTCATCTGCCGTACCTATCTCTGTGCATGGTATTTCCCCAGCCAGCGAATTTGTCGCGCATTACAGCATCCCGCTCGCAGGGCTTATCGCATTGTTTCCTGCCTGCATGGCAAATGCAAACTGTCCGGCCATGCTCCAGCCGAACATATACCGGGATTTTTTCTTTCTGCTGCACGCGCTCACCTCCGGGACGACACGCAAAAGCTCCCCTCCGATCCGGAGAGGAGCTATGCCGTAATCTAAATTTTTACGCTTACATTGTACCACATACTATATGAAATGTCATTGAAGGATTTTTGAAATCACTGCCGCTTGATACCGTCGATCCCGAAGATCAACGCAGCAATTCTCTCGCAGGCAATGTCAATGTCATTGTATATGGTCCGCGTCGTGACGAAGTTTGCATCTGCCAGCTCTTTCACGGTCTGCGGCGGATCGTCGATATAGATGCCGCGGATTACGCGGTTCCGCCGGGATTCTTCCGGGTTGCCGGACTTCTCGCAGAAAGCCTCATAGAGCCGCAGCATGGTTTCAATGTGCGTGACGATGGTCACGGTCCGGGCAACGCTCTCCTTGATGCTCGCTACAAAGACTTCGCTATCCGCCCAGCGGTCAGACATGAGATCGATGATGTCATAGGCGTTCTCGTCGATCTGGCTGGCGTCAAACACAGCGTTTTCCGCGTGCGCCTTGAACATGCGGAAATTGCGCAGCAGCAGCTTTGTGTTCCGGAGCCGTCGGTCGGCCCGTTCGGACCGGGACTTCTGGATTTCGGCAGCTAACGTTGCCAGGGCCGTCTGTGCGCCGGTCTCCGCAGCAAGCTTGATAATGTAGTCTTTAGCGACCTTCTCGCTCATAGCGCTCCCTTTCCTGCATTTCGATGCACAGATTCCGTACAAGCTTATCAACGACTTCTCCCGGCCACCTGAGTCCGGAGACAAATGCCATGTTGCAGAGGTGTTTATAGGTCGGCATCGTTACGCGAATTACTTGCAATCTGCGGCGCTTTTTCCCAGTTTTCATGCGTTTTACCTCCCATATTTGATTTTTCGCAGGAATATGTATCGCTCTTCGAACGGATAAAATTCAGATTCCGGGCAGAATTCCCGCAGCGCACGGTCCAGCTGTTCACGTTTGTAGTCCGATTCCGTGCCGGTGCCGAATGCATCGTGGAATTCATCGTCCAGCCGGGCGCAACACTCATCCAGGGCTTTGAGCCGCCCATAGCCGAAAAGGTCTTTGCCGACTACTTCCGGCTGCCGCAGCGCAATTTGAGTGAAGTCGTGCGTCATCTGCTGGCCGGTGCGCATTCCTGCCTCGAACATTGCCCGATCTCGTTCTGCCCGTTTGGCAAGGTAATCGTTTTTCATTGTTCCTCCTCAAACCGCAATCCGCGTGGTGCGATCTTGTCCGAAAGGCCGAGAAGAAAATCGGCAGAGCAATGCAGCGCGTTACATATCTGCAAAAGCGCCGGTGTCTGCATACACATCCATCCGTTGAGATAATTGCTGATCTGTCCGCTCCCAAGGCGTGTCTTGCGGACAATATCCGCGGAATTCATGCCACGGACATGCATGGCAATCCGGATGCGCCGCGCCACTCTTTCGGCCTCGGGTTGCTTTTTGCGCGCGCTCATGCCCCCGCCTCCAAGCTCCCGCCCGAGGGCTTGCCGGTGTAGCTGCAATAGGCCTGTTCCAGCCGCTCTGCCTCACCGCGGAACTTGCTCAAACACCCAGGATCGCCGGTGATCTTACCGGCTATGTAAATTTTCATGTAGTCTCCTTCTTTTCATTGCGTCACTTCTCATTCGCTCTCCGGCATTCCTTATATTCGTTATACATGTTCCGGTACTCATACGATTTCCCGAAAATCGCCCATGCGGCTTTTACCACGTTCGGCTCGTAGGGTCGGATCAGCTCCAAATCGTCCACGGCCTTGAAAGAAATCGGGCATCCGCAGCAGCCGGTACGGGTCAGTCCGTATACCTCATAGGCGTCCGAGTACCTGATCCCATACCGATTTTTGTACCACGCCCTGTCCGAATCAGAGACGTAGTAGAGCGGACGCAGCCGATACTGCCCGTTGCTCGTTTCCGTGAAGCAGAGGGCGGTATTGTCTTTTCGCGGCACGGATCGCATGCCGCCCTCATCCCGGCGCTCTCCGGTGATAATCATCTCGAAGTCCTTCTGGACGCTGTGCGCGACCTGTTTTTTACAGTAATCGCAGCACTTTGCGCTGATCTGGAAGTCCGGCGGGCACTCCGAGATAAAATCGCGCATGTACTTTGACGAATTGATGACCAGCTGAATATTCGGACGCGGCTCTCCCTTTGAATTGCAGTAGCAGAGAAAGTTCAGTACGCTTTCGCAGCCAGGATAACGGTCTCGCAGTTCCTGGCGCTTGGCTTCCTTGTCTGCGGCTGCATCGTATTCCTCCGCGACGGTCAGCGGGACGCCCTTCTTCTGCCATTCAGAAAGCCCGGCGGACATGATCTTCGAGACGAACGGAATGCCGTACTTTCTTGACGCTTGAACGATATTCACCTTGGGCCGATATTCCGTAATTTCCACACCATACCGGTCAGCAGTAGCCTTAACGTGGTCTTTCGTCGCTTTCATTTCCAGGCCGGTATTGAAGAACGCATATTTCACCGGTTTCAATCCGAAGATGTCCCGTGTGCGCTCGATCAGGTCAATCAGAATATCACTGTCAGCGCCGCCGGAGTATGAGCAGATTGCATTCGGGTGCTGCGTCAGCCGCTTGGCGATGATGCTTGCAATCGCCTGGAACTTGGCAGGCACATCGAAGTCCGCATACGGAGGGCGGTCTGTGTAGACGCGGCTTTTGTAGGCCTCTTTCATTTCCGGCCTCCAGCGTCATTCGACGCAATCTCACCGGCGCAGGCAGCATATCCGGCGAGGTCGATGAAGCTGTCGAGCTTATCGCTGTTCCGGATTCTGGCCACTTTCAGCAGCGCCATCATCATCGCCACGTCCTTCGCTTTGAACGGGACGCCGCAATATGCCGTCCAGAACCGTGCGATCAGCGCAAAGCTATCTTCTGGCGTCCCGTAATCCTGCTCCCGCCCGCCGCATACGCAGCGGCGGGCCTCACTCAGAATCTCAGCTCTTTTCATCATCGTTTTCTTCCCTCCAGAACATGAACCTATGAAAATAGTTTCCGCTGTCCAGAAACTTCACATTTTCCGGAAGCGCTGCATGGATGCGCCCATCTTCGGATTCGATGATTGCAACGGTTTCGCCGTTGAATCCCCATTTATGAAAGAGATGCTTTCTGCCACCAACCAAGCAGGGGCGGTATTCAGATCCTTCAAGAGTGATTTTTCCGTTCAGTCCAGCCATCAGTTATCCCTCGCTTTCTTCCCGCTCAGCGGCTTCGAGGTTCAGAGCGGCCTGCTGAAAATAGCTTTCTTTCAGCTCGACGCCGACGTGACGCCTGCCCATTTTGAGTGCCTGGTAGCCGGTAGAGCCGATGCCGTCGAAGGGATCAAGCACGATCTCATTCGGCTTGCTCCACAGCTCCACGCAGCGCTCGATCACCGGCAGCTGGAGGGGGCAAATGTGCCGCTCGTCTTTGTCGGCACGGGCGCTTTTCCGCTGGAGCGTTGCGCTCTGGTTGATGTCCCACCATACGGGCGTTGCGTAGTCATCCCAAATCGGAGACGCGATCTGCTGCCAGTGGTCAACCGGATATTCCTCCGGCGTGTGGCTGATCGGCTCCGGATTGCTGCCAGGCTTCCGGAAAGTGCAGACGAAATCCGGGATACCCATCCGGCACATGGAGGAATCCTTCTTGATCGTCTTCCAGAGTAGCCCAAGCGCCTTGGTGCGCTGCATGGCCGTGACCGGATTCTTCCAGATGCAGACCTCGCTATGATAGATAAATCCCAGCGACTGCATCCAGCGGATCACGTCGCCGCGAAAATCGCGAATCCCGATCACGCCGTCGCGCTCTTTCGTGGTCGGCAGGTTCATGCAGTGGATTGAAACCAGACGCCCCGGCATCATCACGCGGAACCACTCACGGCCGAGATACTGGTAATGCTCCGCGAATTCGCCGTATGTCCGGCTGTTGCCGAGGTCCCGATCGCTGTTCGAGTAGGTGTAGAGCGATGCGAACGGGATAGATGTAATGGAATAGTGAATACTGTCTGTCGGGATTCCTGCGAGAACTTCGCAGGAATCGCCGTTGTACAGCACCCAGTTTTTACCGCTTTTCTGATCCAGCACTTTCATGCTGCATAGCCTCCTTCCTTGAGCCATTCCGGCGTCAGCATTTCAACCATCGGCTCGTATGCTTCGGTCATCCGGACCGTAGCCTTGATCTCCGCCGCGAGGATGTCCTTGGTATGCTTGACCATTTCTGCAACCATGGCCTTGCACTGGGCGTCCTTCCTTTCAATGTTTTCCCGCACGGCACCTTCGGCCTGGGATATTACGATATAGACATTGACCGGGGATTTCTGCCCGAATCGCCAGCAGCGGCGGATTGCCTGATAGAGCATTTCATAACTGTCGGAAAGCCCGACGAAAATCATGTTGTGGCACTTTTGCCAGTTGAGACCGAAACCAGCAATGCTGGGCTTTGTGACCAGACGCTTGAGCAGCCCCTCCGTGAACGCCGTCAGCCGGAGGTCTTTGCGCTCTGCGTTGTCAGAGCCGCGAACCTCGCGTGCTCCGTACACGCGCTTGCAGAGCGCGTCCGCCTCGTCGTTGAGATCACACCACATGAGCCATTGTTCATTCGGTTCGCTGCTGATAAGCTCCGCTGCGGCGTTGCAACGGTCTTCCATGCTCTTTCTGCGCGCGTCGCGGCGTTCGGACAGCGTAGATGCCACCGGGAGAGCAGACGGGACGGTCACATAGCGGATATTCAGCGGCGGCAGCTCATAGCCGGAGCCGTCATATCCGAGGTCCGCTGGGGTCGTAAGCACGACCGCCCATCCGGCGAGCCACTGCCAGAAATCATTCTGGGCATGGCCTTTCAGTCTCCATTTGCTGGTGTCGCCGCCGTCGTGCACGAAGAACGTCGCCAGCATTTCGGAGCGGGTCATCACGCCGAGGAATTCCGCCTGATTGCCGATCTCCATGTAATCGTTCGGGGCTGGCGTGGCCGTGCAGGACAGCTTATAGGCTGTCCCTTTGCACGACTCAATGATCTGCGTCCGCATCTTGCCACTGTAATTTTTCAGGATGGAGCTTTCGTCCAGCACCACGCCGCCAAACAGTGAGAGGTTGAAATGCTCGATCATCTCATAGTTCGAAATATTGATGCCGGGCTTTACGTCCTTCTGGCTGCGGCAGATCGTCACCTCGTAGCCGAACTTCTGCCCTTCATTTCGGGTCTGACGCGATACGGCAAGCGGCGCAAGGATCAGCGTCGGCAGGCCGGTATGCTCTGAGATGATACGGCACCATTCCAGCTGCTGGATGGTCTTGCCGAGGCCGCAGTCCTCAAAAAGAGCCGCCTTACCTTTTTTCAGAGCCCAGGACACAACGTCTTTCTGCCAGTCAAACAGATTTCGGTTCATCTCCCGCTTCTGGAAGGAGAATCCGCAGCATGGGATTGACTGCGCCTTATGCTCCAGGAATTCCTTATACTCCATCTACGTCACCAACCGTATGCTTGAGCTGATCCCGGAGTGCTGCATCAAAGTCGGAATCGCTCTTTTCGTCCAGGTCACTGGTTTCGACCGCCGACTTGCTTTCGCTGCCATACTTCTCGAAGATGTCTGCGAAGCCGGTGCGCATCTTGGTTTCCTCCTCGGACATTTCATACCCGATCGCTTCCAGCAGCTCATAGAGGTATGTGAGCAGGTCATTGTTGGAATGCCCATATTCGTACTTTCCATCGCCCCATCTGGCGCTCCAGTAGCCGAGCGTGGGCTTGTCCGCAGCAGAATATGCCAGGCAGAACATCAGCTTTTCCGGCATCGATTCGGCGGCAGAGGCGATCCCGGTAATTTCGTCAAGCTCCGCGCCGCCCTCATCGAGCTGGTCTTCCACGTCATCCGGCAGCGTGATACCCAGGCACTCGGCGAGAATGTCGAGCTTGATCTGCGGGCGGGAATAGCCGCCGTTCGAGGCGTCCCAGAAAATGCGGGCAGCGAGCGCGCTGATCTCTTTGGCATGCTTTTTGCAGGCGGTATTGCTCAGCTTCCGAACAAAGTCACGGCGGAGCTCAAAATGCATCTCCGTGATTTCTTCGAATTCATCGCGGATGCGCTCAGACTCCCGGCGTTCTGCCTCGCGCTTCTCCCGTTCGGCATTCTCGCGGTCATCGTCCTTGTCGCAGTAGATGTCGATCTGATCGTTGCCGACGCGATAATAATATGTGACCTTGTCAGCGTCCTCCGGGATGCGGACCTCGGCGCTCAGATTCCAGCGCCCATAGTTGCAGATGTACTTATGAGACTGATAGTCACAGTCCGGATTCTCCGTCGCAAAGGTCTTGATCGTCTCAATCCACTCCGCTTTTTTATCGGCGAATTTCTGGGAGGCAACGGCCTTTTTCAGCTCATTCTGGAAATCCGGTGTACCGACCGAGTCAAGCACCTTGTTCTTGGCATCAACGTCAGTGAGCTTGTCCAGCGCGGCGTAGTCCTCCAGCGTCGCACCCCGGCTCTCAGCCCGTTTGAATTTGTCTTTGTCCAGGTCCAGCAGCTTCACGCGGCGGCGGACCGTGGACTGCGAAAACCCGGATTTTTCCGCGATCGTCTCCACGCTCTCGCCGAGATCAAGCATCATCTGGAAGCCCTGGGCCTCCTCATAGACCGTAAGATCGGAGCGCTGCATATTCTCGACCAGCATCGTCTGGAGCTGCTCTTTCTCGGTCATCTCCGCGATCACGCACGGCACCGTCTCCAGCCCGGCGGCCTTTGCTGCAGCAAGTCGCCGATGCCCGATGATGACGGTATACCCGCCGTCCTCCTTCGGCACGACCGTCAGATTCTGGAGCACGCCGTTCTGCTTGATGCTGTCTGCAAGCTCTGTCAGGTCTCCGAGGTCCTTGCGCGGGTTATCCGGATGCGGGAAAAGATTCTCAACGTTCAGATATACCATCTGACCGGTCAACATATTTTCAGCCATGTTCAATCCTCCAAATAGTTTTTTCCAAATTCTCTGCGGAAGTCCTCAACGATCCATCCCTGCTCCCGCATCGCCTTGCGCTGCCCGTATTCGTGCAGCAGATGCATCGTTTCGGGATTCCGGTGGACCGCATCGCTGCCGAAGATGTGGCAGCGGCTGTGGCAGAGGTACACGTAAAGCCCGTATCGCTCTGATTTGTCCCGATTGGCTGCGCCGAACAGATGGTGCTTGTCGAGCGGGTCCGTGCTGCCGTTTCTCCCGCAGAGCCAGCAGGCTTTAGTCTCCACGGATATGATCCAGGATGTGGCGGCACTTTTCGATGTGCTTGCAGCGGATGACGGTATAGGTTTCTACGACGATGTCGCCAGCCATGAGCTTGTCCTCTTTTACCTCAAGTTCGCGTTCACCGCACCCGGCGCAGCACGGGATTTCGTCATAGTCGATCCCGACGTAATATTTAGGCCTCTCCATTTGCAGGCTCCTTTCCGACGTATTTTCTCAAAAGTCCATCTTCGCCCCGGATGAGCGGCAGCTGCATTCGGCGGAGGTGTTCGTGCGCCTCATTGCCGCAATCTTTGCACATGATCGCACCGAGCTTTTCATACGCGCAGCCGCCCATCAGGCACTCAAGGTGCTCATGCTTCATCGTCATCACCGGAGTACGGATAGTCATCCGAATCATCCATGCTTACCTGATCCTCGTCCATCCGCCGGACGTCCCATTTCCCACTATGGGGATTCCAGACGAGGCGATAATCCGAACCACCAAAGAAACCAGTCGATTCAGACTTGTACTGCATCGCCGTCGAAACCTTATGCCGGAACGTTGGGAACAGCACGAAATCCTCGTCCGCGGATGCTCCCTCCGGGAATGTGATCTCAAGTTTTGCCGTGATGGTGGAAGACTGGACCTCCTTCTGGCGCATCGCCATGACCGCCGCATTGATGGCACGGTCAAAGTCTGACTTCATCTCTTCGAGGGCCGCTCCGTCAATGGAAAGCTCCCAGGTATTTTTGCTCATGTTATCCTCCTTCAAGTTACATCCTCGATCGTGACCTCCACGCGAGGCTCTGATCCAAAGAATTTCCGTACTTGCGCATCGACGATTTGAGAATCATCCCGATACGCGACGCCGTTGAGACTGTCGGCAATGATTTTCCCGATGTTATCCCAGTCCGGCTTTTTGGTCGGGCGGATCGCGCCCTGGGTTTTCTGCGCACGCTGCTTTTTGCTGTCCGATGCAGGAATTGCGAAATAGGCCCGGATGCGCATATCCAGCGCGGCATGCTGTGGAAATTGGGTATTCCCGCATTTGCTGCGGTAGGCCAGCACCACCAGACGCTCATACTCCGCGGTTTTTCGAGGGGTGTAAGTTGTGCCGGTCTTGCTGCTGAATCGCGGCCGCCCCTTGCCTTGCGGCTCTCCGGGTACGGTGAAAAGGATCTTCATGCTGTGCCCTCCGCGATCTCCTGATATTCGCCAGGGCGCAGAACAATGGATTTCCCGCCGACCTCAATCGCGCAGAATTCGGGATAGCCGCCGGTTCGATCCCATATCCGTGCCGGATAGGGCTTCCCGATGACCGGCTGCAGCGAGATAAACAGCCCATCGATCACGCTGCGGATGACAACGAAGCCAGCTCGCCAGGCCCGCGACCGTTTCCCTGAATTGGCATGGGCCACACTGCTGCCAAAGTGGGCACATTGGGCGGAGCAATACTTCCGATGCTCTTTTCGGAACGCTGTGAACGGTTTGCCGCAATAGGCACAGTGCAGCAGCACTTGCGGTGCTTCCGGCATATCAAGCGCCCTCCTTCGGCCAAAGCTGATTCATCATCTTCTCAAGGGTCTGGTATTTGCGGTCCCATGCGGCATTGTCAGCTTCGCGCTGCCGCTCAGATTCCTCAAATTTTGCCTCCCAGTACTCTGCACGCTCTTCCCGAATCCGGGCAGCATGGCAGCGCTTGGCCTCATCACGGGATGCAATCGTGTCGCGCTCTTCCTCGGCACGCAATGCGCGGCGCTTCCATTCAATCAGCTGCGCTTTCAGCAGCCGGTGGCTAGCGCGCGATCTCTGCACCGCCTCGGAAATCAAGCCAACGATCAGAACGCCGACAAGCGCCCCGATGATGCACCATTCCGGTCGAATCCAGTTCATTTTTCTTTCTCCTTTCCATCTGTCAGCGCCTTTGCATCCATTTTTTCGGCGATGCTATCGATCATGAGCCGGACATCAGACGGCAGCGCCTCCAGTTCTCTGCGGCGGGTCTCCTTCGCACGGTATGAACGCTGGAAATTCGAGGCTACGACAGACTGGATCGTTGATAAGTCCATCATTGCCCATTCCCGGAGCTGGCTGGCATCGCCGACGAGCTGCTGCAGCTCCTTCGGCAATGCGGCGAATTCCTGCTCTGCGCCGTAGTAGCCGTTGCAGATTGCACGGTATACCAGGCCCCAGGCCTCCTGCTCCGTCATGCATTCCGGGCGGCGGAGCTTCCCAATGGCGGCCTTGATCGCGCCGATGTGCGGAGGATAGCCCTTAGGATCGCTGGCAATATGCGCCTTGACGGCAGCCGCAACGACGTTTCCCGGCTCTTCACGGAACATCTCCGTCCAGAGCGCGACGACCGCCTCGGCATCCTCACGCCGCATATCGCGGTAGAACGACGGGTAAGCCGCTTTCAGCGCGCTCATGATTGCAAGAGTCTCGGCTCTGTTCATCGGCTTTCCTCCTCTCGCAGCATCTCCAAGAACGGATTTGCCGTCTTTTGCTGGAATCCCTCCTGACGTTTCAGCGGGAACAATCCCTGCCAGGAATTGGCGATGCTCTGCTCGACGATCATGATCGCTGTCCTGCGGTCTCCGCCGGAAAGCTCCTGCAACTTCGTGCAGGCAAGCTGCTTAGCCCGCTCCGTCATGGGCTTTTTGATCTTGGTGCGCATCTCAGCGTAATCACGCAGCGTCGCCAAGAGCTCCGCATCCTCCCCGGCAAAATCGGCAAAAGCATCGCGTTTCCCCCCGCGAGGGGGGATTAAGGGGGGAGATTCCTGCGTCTTATGTCCTATGTCTTGTGTCTTATGTCTTATGTCTTTAGTAGGCTTTTGATTGCTTTCACTAGCTTTATTTTGCTTTTGATTGCTTTCACTAGCTTTATTTCCTCTTCCGCCAAGTTTGCCGTTTTGGGAGTAAACCTCGGATTTCTGCGCATCTCGGTCTACCATGGTCCGGAAAACTGGAAACAGAAGTCCCTCTCTCCCGTCGAGTTTTGGGTCGAGACCTGACCGCGCATATTCCAGTATGGCGATAAATAGTCTCCCTCGCTCGGCATCTGATAGGGCGGCTGTTTGCTCTATCCAGTCGTAGTAGGCTTTGACGTAACATTTTCCCATAGGCTACGCCTCAGAACGGCAGCTCGTCATCCGGCTCGTCCAGTTCCTCGTACTGCTGCGGCGAATATGATGCGGCATGCGGCTGTGCGCCATACGGGGCGCTCTGGCCGGAAGTGTCCTTTTTACTGTCGCCGAAATAAATCCGGTCGGCAATCACCTCAGCGCTGCGGCGCTTGTTGCCGTCCTTGTCCGTCCAGTCACGGAGCTGCAACCGGCCAGCGACTACGGCCATGCGGCCCTTTGCGAAATACCTGCTGACGAATTCCGCCGTAGTCCGCCAGGCGACGCAGTCGATGAAGTCCGTCTGCTTCTCAGCTCCGTCCTTCCCACTGAAATCCCGATCGACCGCCAACGTGAATGCCGCTACGGGCGTATTGTTCTGCGTGTGGCGAAGCTCCGGGTCTCGCGTGAGCCTGCCCATGATGGTTATTGTGTTAAGCACCAGTTAATCCCTCCCAACGTGCTCTCTGGTCCGGTGTATCTGTGTCAATTCCAAGCTCCTGCGCCTCGCTGACGGTGCCGTCGATGAGGTGCGCCATCTCCTTCGTGTCCATTTCTGAGCTGCGCTTATAAACCAGATAGCAGTTGAACGGCTTCCCGTTCTCCTCCACCTGCTTATAGAGCTTGGTATATGGATAGATGTTCTCAACGTGGACGCTCGGCGGAAGCTTGAAGCCGATCACCTGGCCATCTTCGTCGCGTGCCAGCGTGCCATACTCGACCACCAGCATGCGCTTTACCTCATCGTCGCTCAGACCGCGCGCAATGGCGATCTCGTTGACCAGAAGATGAAAATAGGCGTTGGCGTCCTTGCTGCGGCGTGCCCTCCATTTTTTGATACCGACCTCGACATCCGCTCCCTTGAGGGCATCGAAGCCCTCTCGGAAGTCGGAGTAAAGTTCAATGGTGACGCGTTGCTTGCGGTTGTAGCCGAATGAGAAGTCAATCAGTCTCCCTCTCATTTCGCCAACCACTTCTCTTTGTAGAGGGGAAGCAGCCCCATGGAATCAATCGATTCGATGAACGCCGCCACGGTCTCGGAGATCGGCATGCAGTCCTCCGGGCGGTATGTCTCGGTATAGAGGTCCTGCCCATCGCTGACGAGGTATTTGAATTCGATCGCGTCCGGCACAATGTAGAAATACGCCTGGTGCTGGGCGCTGTCGAAGTAGCTGCCCGCCAGCTCAAGGGAGCCGAAGCTCTTTGCTTTCTTTTTGACGTCGTAAATTGTCCCGGCTTTGAGACCGTCGAGAATGCCATATACCAGGAACCGCATCCCGCAAACGTCAAGCTCTCGTGATGCCTTGACCTGCACCTGCGCGCCGCGGAGATATGCGGCGACCTGCTGAATCCCGGATTCCCACTTGGGATGTGCTGGCCGGGCAATTCCGGCAGCGGCCTTGTAGACCTCGTTCTCGAATTCGATTCCGTCGCGCATGGCGTCTGTCGGCTCGACCGGCTCGCGGTTCAGGGTGCGCTTGAAGTCCTCCAGCGCGTCATCCTCGCAGCCATCCCGGCAGCCAAATACATATGCCCAGGATGAAAGCAGTGTCTGCGTAATCAAATAACGCTCCATGTCATGCCTCCTTCGGGACGTAACCCTCCTTGGTGAATTTCAGCCCAAGCGAGTCGGTCTTGGCTTTCAGCATGGTCGAGGCCTCTTTCAGCGAGGTCAGCGCATGCTCCAGCTTCGGGATGCTCTGCACGGCAGCGTTCGCAGATTCTACGTCGGTCACGCCTGCGATGATCTCCGACGCCTTTGCCATTGCAGCTGCGTACTGCTCGCGGATCGGCTCGAACGCCTTATTTTCGGCGTCGATGTTGGCCTTTGCACGCTCGAAAAGCTTTGCAAGGAAATCGTTTGCATCATGCTCTCCGAGGTTCGGAATGGTGAATTTCCCGGCGATGCCGTGGCAGCCCTTCGCGAAAAATTCCTGCTCCGGGGAGAAGCAAACCACGCGCTGCTCGCCGATCATATGCACATAGCCGCCGAAGTCGCAGGGCGTCCAGACGATGTTCTTCGCCGCACCCTCACACATGAGCCGCTGCTGAGCATTGCCGTCCTTGTCCTGCTGCTCCTGGGAGTGGAACACATAGATGATGTTCTTGTGCATGACGTCCTTGACCATCGCCGTGAACCGGGCAAATTCCGTCTTGACAGCGCCGAATCCCTTGAGAGAAATAGCGCCGTTCTTCTGCTTGTTCACCGCGGGATTGCTGCGCATTGCCCAGTCCTGCAGGAAGGTCACGAAGCTGCCTCCGGTGTCGATGATGATCGTCTGGCAGGCGGCGACTTCCGGGGACTGAATATCAGAAAGCACCTCCTCGTAGGTATCGCAGAAGATGGCCGTCTTGCGGTGCTGCGCCTTGACGCGGCTCATGCCCCGGTCAAAGTCGATGATGATGGGGTCAGGCGCGGACAGCGCCAGTGTTGTCTTGCCGACGCCGGGAGCTCCGTAGAGGAGCATAGAGAACCGCTTATCGGCGAAAGTCATTTCTTCGGGTTTCTTAATCATGTTTACTCTCCTTCCGGGAAGCACTCCGGTGCTTCCCACGCATCGTCGATGCTGAGGCAGTCATAGCAACCGACGACTTTGTGATTCTTATTTCGATAGACGATGTCGCACTCAGTGCCACAGATCGGGCAGCGCGGAAATTCCGGCGTTCGCCCGGAGGGATAGCCGGTGCGTTCCAGGTTCCGAATGATGGGATGCTCAGGGATGTCCATACTTGACCTCCATCCGTTCAATGAACTTGTCCACCTGCGCCGTCACCCAATCCTGCGTTGTCTCGTAGCCCTCCATGCGGAGATAACGTTGCAACGTCGCGTATTTGGCGTCCGGCAGCCGCCCGGCAACGCGGCATGTCAATTTGCGCCGGTCGGCTCTGCGCCGCTCCTGCGGTCTCTCCGGGACTTCCGGTGCCTGTTGCGCGGAAAGTCCGAGAAGTTGCAAGATCAGCGCATAGCCGTCCGGATGCAGCACACAGCCGTACTTATCCGGATTGCAGCACTTGGACAGCGTCGATTTGTCCATTGACGGAAAAACCTTCCGTAGCACTGCGACGGCATCCCGCGGGGCAAGTCCACCCGACACCAGCAGCGCCCGGAGGTTGTTGACAGTGCCCAGAGAATCTGCTAAGATATGTACGGATGATTTGTCCTTGGGGTCGCCGTGTGCCAGCACGACGGCCTCGCTTTTTTTCGTCATTTCGCCTCACCTCCTTTCTGAGCCTCCCGCTCTCTGAGCCATGCCTGATACTTCTCTTCCATGCCGGGGATCGCGAAGCAGCGCTTCACCAGCTCCAAGGTCGCATCTGCAAGCGTATCTTTGCGATACTGCGGCATCCGATCAGGTTCCATATCAAAATCACCTCCCTTGTTTTTGCCCCTCTCCCGTGATAATCTGTAGAAGAAAGGAGTCGATTCACATGCTGTCAAACAACGCAAAAGCGGTTTATAAATACCTTCTTGCCGCACCAGATCACGAGCGTTCCTATAACAGCATTCAGCTCGAACTGCATTTGTCGTGGAATGACGTAGAAAGCGCTTGCCGCATGCTGGTTGAGCATGACTTGGCGTTCTATAAGGTCTACACCGGATCATCTCCGAACGCCGTTGTTCTGAACGAGAACGGAAGACATAGAGCAACGTTTGATATGAATCGACTCGGGTCATTTCTTTTCAAAAGCGTCCTTGTCCCCGTAATCGTCGCCATCATTACGGCAATTGCCACAACGCTCATAACGCAGAATCTGTTCGGCTGATGCTCATCGGAGCAGATAAAGCGTAGTCAGCAGCGACGCAATGATGGATGCGATTGTCCCAACGATCAGCCCGACAGTGTCTTCCTTTGTCCAGAATTTCATGTTTCTCTCCCTTCTTAATCCCAGCCCATCAGCTGGGCTGGAGTCGTGTGCAAGGCTGCCGCGAGAGCGGGAATGACGGAGACCGGTGGATTTTGCTTCCCGAGCTCGATCTTGTTCACGGAAGACCTAGACACATAACCGGATTTCAATGCTAATTCCTCCTGGGACATGCCCAGTTCTTTACGGCGAAGTTTTACACGTTCGCCCAATGTCACCGTAAGCACCCCTTTCGGACTATTCGCAGCTTGCGCCGCGCCTATTTCCTCTTCGCCGGAAATTTTTCTGCGCGGTCGCTTGTGCGATTTCGGCACTATACTGAGGGCGGGAATACCGGTCCAGTTTGCCGGTGTCTCCTCGCTTCAATTCCTCATAAATTGCAGCAGGACTCCTTTTCAAGCTGGATGCAATGTCAACTACCCTCATCCCGGCAGCATACATTTTCTCAATCTTTCGACGTTGTTCCAGCGTCAGGTAACTGTAATCGCTCAACGGTTCTAACCTCCTTTCGACATCTACTGAGCAAAAAAATAAGCAGTAGAAAGCGTTCTTGCTTTCTCTGCTTTTAATGTTACTCTCTACAGACGCAAAAGTCAAGAGTAAATGCAGAAAAAACTAAAATATTTTTTCAGAAGGTCTCAAGCGGCTTCGGAGACGTATCTTTCAAAGAGCGCTCCGGACGTTTCAAAGCCTAAAATCTCGCGCGGATAATTGTTGATCCACGTTTCGACGCGCTGAATATATGCGGCGGTTACTTTTCGGAAGTCTGTTCCTTTCGGCAAGAACCGCCGTATCATTTTGTTTATGTTCTCATTCGTGCCGCGTTCGTATGCGCTGTATGGGTGGCAATAATAAACCTTCGTGCGCTTTCGGCCTTTGCCATAGACGGATTTTTCAATTCCGGCGCAATCCATAAATTCCGATCCGTTGTCAAACGTAATGCTTTTGAATATCTGTGAAAACTTCTTCCCGAAGCGGCGTTCTAATTTGTTCAGCGCCGCCACGACGCTGGCGGCAGTCTGATCCGGCATTTTGATGATGATCTCCTGCCGCGTCAAGCGCTCCGAAAGAACGAACAAGGTTTCCTTCGTCCGCTTCTTCCCGCATACGCAATCGCCTTCCCAATGTCCGAAGGTCTGCCGATCGTTGATTTCCTGCGGGCGTTCCTCTATGCTTTCGCCCTGCGGCGCGCGGGCGGCTTTCTTCCGCTCCACCTTGTCATACTTCCGTTTTCGCTCTCCGTGTTCCGGCAAGCTCTCACGGCTAATCCCGTAGAATATGCCCTTGTCGATGTAATTATAGATCGTCTTTTCGCTGATCTCCGTTTTGAAGGTCAGCCCCAGCCGCTTGATTTCTCCGACAACTGCGGCGGGGGAATATCCTTCTTCGCCGATCTTCTTTTCGATGAAGTCGGATAATTCATAATCGTTACCGATTTTCAATTCGCCGCCTTTGGCTCTGAGGTTTTCGCGGTAGCGCTGTTCAGCAATCTCCGGCGAATAGCGTTCTTCGGTCGTCAAGTCGGAATTCAAATGCGTATAGCGTCCGCGTTTCAGCTCCCGGTATACCGTTGAATTATGAACGTGCAGACGGTCAGCAATTGCGCAAGGCCCCAAGCCCTCCTTCAGTCCCTTTTCGATTTTTAGGCGGTCTGTCCAAGTCAAGTGTTTGTGCATTCTTCCTTCATCCACCTTCCGAATATGACAAAAGGGCGGCATTTCTGCCGCCCCTGCCGATAGTTACTTTTCGCGTGCCGCTTCACAATACGCCGCAATAAACTTCTTGATTTCCGTTGTTGGCGTCGTTCCGTTTTCTGCGCAGACTTTTTTGAATTCGTCCAGTACTTCCGGACGCAGATCAAGCGGAAACCGAGTATAATGCGTTCGAATGTGTTTTTTCTGTGCTGAATAGTCGTTCCCGTTCATTGTGTTACTTCCTCCGCTTCAAGGATAAGACGATGGCGACGATCGACAAAGTAATGCTGATCGTCAAGAGAATATAAATCACGACGTCCATGATCCATTGACGTTAAGCTTTTTCTGTGCTATATTTATGAAGGCGAGGGGGATTGCTCCCCCCTGCCCGTTACCCTGTAAGCTTTTCTATCAGAAGTAGAATTGCAATTACAAGGTTGACGATTGCGGTAATAAGATTGATTGTGCTGGTCGGCTGGTCTTTCTTATTGCCGCTTCTCTTTTTTGTTTTCTTGCTCAACGTCTTGACCTCCTTTCTGACTATTATTATACTATATACGTCCGTATATGTCAATAGTTTTTTTCGAAGGAAAGTAAAAAAATAATTGGCGACGGGATTGCCCCGTCGCCGCTATTCTTCTATTCCTAAAAGCCAATTTACAGAAACACCAAGCACTTCCGCGAATATCTTCAATTCAAAATCTGATACGAAGCGCGTTCCGATCTCAATTCGGCTGATACTATCCCGTTCGATATTGACACCTTTGATTTGAACCCGTGCCGCTAAATCTTCCTGCCGAAGCCGCCGAACGACGCGCGCTTCTCGGAGACGTTCTCCACAGATATTTTTCTTGCCGTTATAGTCATAAATTTTCATTGCTGCTGCGGCCTCTGAATTCCGATCATTCGCATATTGTGTGTTAATGATCTGCATTATTCTTGATTTTACCGCATAGCTCAGATATAATTGTGTTAAAGATCAGAAAAACAGAGTCTGATCTAAAATATTTTTGAGGAGAATGGAGAAAATGAAGAAAATCATTGCCCTGCTGCTTCTGATAGCCATAGTCTTTACCCTCTCCGGCTGTGGGAGTAGCAGAACGTGGACACCCGCGACCGTATCATCCAATGTAAAGACATACGTCAAGACAACAGTCGAGCTGCTGGAGCAGTATCTAAATTTTGAAATCTCAGAGGATGAATTTGATGAAAAAATTCAAGAGATCAATCACCGGCTATCTCAGTACGATCTGCTGGACAGTGAAAACGTAGAAAACCAAGCAGAGTACATTGCTGCACGGTTAATCGACTCGCTCGCCGAATACGGCATACCGTACAAATCCGATAGCAGGATCAAAGAAAAAATCGATATACTGCGCTTCCAAATGGGCGAGGAGACTTCGGGCGAAATTTATAGTGTAACCCCAACCACCAGCGATGAAGCGCAGGAATATATAAAATCTCTGGATTTTGCAGACACGTTGTATGAAATTTGTATGTTGTCGGATACGGAAAATTCAAAAAGCATCTATCTCTCGTATGACCGCAGGAATGGTGAGACGGTAGAAAGCATAAACAGGTGCATCCTGGGGTCGTGGGATAAACTGTTTTCATCCGAAAATGTATCATTGAGCATCTTTTACGATTGCTACGATCAATCCGTAGTCAATTACACCATTCGATACATCGACGGCAGTCTTGAAGGGTTTATAATGAACTTCGAGTCGAAGGACGAGAATGCAGTCCTTGCGCAGTTCTCTTCGAAGGAAGAATTTTCCTCCGCGGCTCAAATTGCGGAAAAATATGCCAACTAGATCATTGGTTGACCCATTTCCAAACAGATAAAGAAAAGCAGCAGTCGCGTCATGCGGCTGCTGCTTTTTCATATCTCGGTGCCATCTCCGAACCGGAAGTGACAGACAAATTCTGCATCCAGTGCGGAGGCAATCTTCTCAAGGTCCTCGCGCGTCAGCGTGTTCCGCTTCACCTTCTGATTCAGGTTCGACGGCGTGGTTCCAATCCTGCGGGCAAGCTCTGCCTGAGAAATGCCCTTGTAAGATAACGCCATTTTCAGCATCTGTTCTGTTGTCATGGTCTCGCCTCCCTCTGCTCCAAATATACAGCATTTGCTTTCTAAAGTCAATTGTTTTTACGATATTTTTTAGAAAATAATAAATATTTTACTTGACATTATTAAGCGATTGCTGTATAATAATAACTGTAAGGCAGAGGGCAACCTCTTACGAAAGGAAGTGAGGCAGTGACCGACTTGAACGTCACTGAGGCATTGCTGAAAGCAATCCTTGAACTCATCGAGAAGTGCGAAACGCTCGAAGAGCTGCGCGAAAGCGTCAAGCGCATCATGGATGAGTAAAAAAGGAAGCGGCCGCCCCTGACAAGAACGCCGCTTCCCACCCCGAAAAGGTGAGCCGGGAGCCTTACCCCGGCCACCTTGATTATAACCGAGTAAGGCAAGAAAATCAAGGAGGAACAGAGCATGAAAAACTATCAGGTGTTTTATTGGATCAAGAAAAACCGCCACGAATATCTGGAGCACATGTTCGTTGCTGCAAACAGCGCGAAGGATGCCTGCCGAATCTGCAAGGAGCAGGTCAAGGAGCAGACCGGACGAAACGCTTTCCGCCCTACGACAAAGGCCCCTGACGTGAGCGAGTACAAGCAGATTCCGTATTTCGTCGTAGACTGACAATTCTACAGCTGGAAAGGAGAACTGTCGTGAAGCAGATCGTATTTGAGAAGCCGCAGATCGAAGTCATCTACGACGAAGTGGAACGTCGGATGCGAGCGTTTATTGATGATGACTATTACACGGAATCGGAAATTAACAACGAACGTCGGGCGATGATGCAGGGCGTATATTCGGTCCTTTCTACGTTGGCAAGCAACTGGCCGGAGGTTCGCCATTGGACTGATGAGATTGAATCAGAGGAGTCGCTATGAAGAAGATCACTGTTCTTGACTTCTGCTCTCAGATCGGAGCAGCCAGCGATGAAATCCCCGTTGTGGTGAAAGCGGGCTTTCAGGAGATCGCGCGCTTCCGTAGTTTGTATCAGTTGCCCGCCACAGCCATGCCGGATGTGTTAGAATCAAAAGTTGCCTTTGTCACATTGAAATGCACCGAGATCATTATTCAGGTTGCCCCGAGAGATTTCAGCACCAAGAGGTCATAACGCTGTACAAACAAAAAAGGCACCCCACGAGGAGAAATCCCCGTGAGGTGCTTATTTTTAAGTACGCCTTACTTCCGCCAAGCGCGAGCTGCTGCAATTAAAATATTGCTGGCATTATTTTACAACCGCCGTATACTTGAGGCAAATCCAGCCGACGCCGGATTTGAGCTTGCCCCAGCCGTTTCGCTCCTCGACGATCGTGTATGCGCCGCCGTAGCCGAGCGACATTTTGACGCGGTAGTCCGTGCCAGGCCCCTCCCGGACGTTGAGGCCGCTGCTCGCCGTGATGCGCACGAGGTACGGCGTGGAGGTCTTCGGCGCTTCCGCCTTGTCTAGCGCCGCCCAGGTCTGCGGGCCGACAATGCCGTCAGCGCTGATCCCCACGGCCAGCTGGAACGCCTTGACGCGGGCCTCCGTCATGCTGCCGAACGCGCCGTCCGCGCCATAAGGCTCAAAGGAATAGCCCAACGCGATCAGCTTCATCTGCAAGGTCTTCACCGCGTTGCCGCTGGAGCCATTGCGCAGTGTCGGCCTCTCTGCCGTAGCAGGTGCCGAAGGTGCAGCCGTGCCACCCATGGCCGTCCTGACGTCTTTGCGCAGCCTTGCGAGGTCATAGCCAAGCCCCAGACCGTCCCAAAGGTGCTGCGGGTCTACATGGTCGGTGTTGGATAGCTTCCGCCGGGTGATTTCCGCGTGCGTCCAGACTGCATTTTCAGGCTCCCAGCCGTATTTCCGGCAGAGATGTGCAATGAGCTGAACGGCGTTTTTGTACGCTGCAGTGGCGTACTGCTGGGCCGCTGCAAGGTCCGAGACCGTGAACCGCGCGCCGCTCGTGTATCTGATCTGTGACGGTTCACCCATCTCAATGCCCAAATACTGCGCGTTCCCCGGAGAACCGACGTGCCAGCACTTGAAGTTCTCCGGCATACAGCGCAGAATCCTGGTGTTGTCCACCATGTAATGCACGACATACGCGGAACCACCGCGCTGCCAGTAGTCCCGCAGCACCTGCGCGGAGGGCTGGGGCGTGCCGATGGAGTGGAGCACAACGCCTTTCGGCGTCAGCCGCTCTCCGGCTTTATACCGGCTATTGCCGGTGCAAAGGGCTTCGATGATCTGCATTATTCTGCCCCCTTGCTCAGCTGCTTGCCGATCTGGTGCGCACCGGTGGCAGCAAGCCCGGAAACAATACCAATAGCCACGGCCGTGATTGCATCCTGCGCTGGGTAGTCCGGCATGATGTACATCGCCGCCACGCCGAGCGCGCCGCCCAGCACGCCGCAGATGGTCGGAATCCACTTGCTGTCCAGCGGCGTGGCTTTGACGCCCAGCGCCAGCAGATAGCAGATGACCGTGATGGCCGCGATTGAAGTGATACCCATGATTTCCATTGTTGTTCTCCTTTCTTTTTTACAGATTACAGAATACGCCCGAGAATGAATGCTGCGACCGCCGTCAGGACCGCGATCACCAGCGCCTTGGTCGTTTCATCCCAGAGCTTGCCGGATTTGCCGGTCAGCGCTTTGACGTCGGTCTTGATCTCGTCAAGATCGCCCCGCATGTGCTTCTGCTCGGTCTGGATGACCGAGAGCGCATTGAGGAGCTTTTCCTGCTCGTCCAGCCGCTCCTCGCAGCGGTCAAGCCGCTTGGTGTTGGAGCGGGCGCGGTCGTCCACCTCCTGCATACGTTCCACCATTTCCATTGATTTCCCTCCTTTTATTTACTTCCAATGCCCGGTGACACGGAATTTTACGGATGCATTCAGCGCCAAATTGGACGTGCGAACAAGCGCAAACGTGCCGCAGTTCGTCTTTGTGCCGTTGCTCCAGGGAACAAGCCAGCAGGCCGCCGTATTGTTGAGCAGCACGTCCCGCTGCACGTTTGGCCAGTCAACGAACGTAATCGGATAATTATCTGCGGTACATGTCAGCGCATATAAGCTGCCCCATGAGGTGGAGGGATTGCCGGTATACGTCTTGCTGCCCCAGCACTCCGCCCAGCCGCTGACGTATTTCCGGTAGGTCCAGATTCCGCTGGTCCCTTCTTCCTGAATTCCGTCAAGCCTCTGCCATGATGGTTCGGCAAATGTATCGCCGCCACGACCCATAAATACGCGCTGGTATTCATCGATGTAGATGTGCATGGTGTAGGCGGCTTTGAAAATCACAAGCACGCCATAAGTACCATGCGTAAACGCAAGATTGCTGAAAATGTCGGTGCCAATCGTTCGGTAAATACCGGGCGCAGTCGGGTATTTCGTAACGCTCTGCCAGCTTTCCTGATTGGCTCCGCAAACCTTCTGGATGAGCGCTTCCGTTGACGTGACGCCGGTTCCGCCGTAGGCAACGCCGAGCGCTTTGGAGAGCTTCAGTAGCGCGCTGATGAGGATTTCGCCGCTGGCGTTCTCAATGATCCGGCTGGTATAATCGTCGGAATCGCCCCCAAAATGGAAATCAATGTAGCCGCCATAGCTCTCCATGTTATGACCGAGCTCAATACCCTCTCCGGCAAAAATACGCTCTTCTGAAGTGATCGACTGTCGAGCGAGAACCGGCCATGCAATGTCGAGCTGTTCGCTGTTTTCGGCTGCCTTGCCGATTGCCACGCCCGTACCGTCTGCAAGAAAGTCCATGATGGATGCCGACGTATGCAATTCAGCTTCCGCCGAGGTGCTGCCGAAGTAGTCTGTCAGCGTCACTTGGACAATATAGGTATTATCCGGGGAGACCTCTGGCGCGTCCGTGTACTGAATCGTTCCGTCGTAGGCCCAATCTGCCGTGCTGGTCGCAAGATTGGAATAGCTCCCGCCGGACTGCTTGTATTTGACCGTCATTGTGCGGTCGTTCTTGTTGCCAAGCTGGCTGATCGAATAGGCCAGCTGCAGCTCGAACCGATTGCCGTCGTTGTCCGGATTGCCGCTTGTGTCGATTCGCTCCGCAGTGATTGCTGTGATCCGCGGCGGAGAATACGGCAGGACCGTGATTGTCTTCGTCGTGCTTGTGGAGCGGCCACGACTGTCTGTGACCTTTATCACGACGCTGACACTGCCAGAACTGCCGAGCACGCCGCTCGTGAAACTGCGGTCGCGGTATACCGTGCCGCCGATCGTGGTTTCATATCTGGCGATGGTCGAGCCGTAAGCGCCGGACGCGGAGATGGAAACTGCCAGCTGAGATTTGTTCTGTACGTATGCGCCGAACTTTGCAGCGAGTCCGGACACGGCCTCAGCAATCGTCGTGGAGGTAATAGACGGCACGACGGTGGAGGGGACGTTGACCGTGACCGTGTAGCTTTTCGAACCGACCTGCGCCGACCATTCTGCGTTGTAGGTGTAAAGCGTCAGTGTGCCGGTTCCGCTGGCGGCGTTCGTGATCTGATTGGCAAAATCCGTCAGCGTCGGCGTGATTTTGTGCTTCCCCGCGAGTACGTCATGCAGCATACAGACATTTTTCGAACCGATTTTGAGATAAACATCGTGACGGAAGCCGCTGGCCTCCGACGTGATGGTCACGCTGTTGGTGTCCCATCCCAATGTTAAAGCTCCAACCGAGAGGGAGGATGCCCGCGGGATGGTTTCGAGTGTGACACTTCCGCTGCCCTCTGCGGCCTTGCCAGAATAAGCAGTGCCGGAGGGGCCCCAGCCAGCACCGGAAATTGTGATTGTTTTTGTGCCGTCTGCATTGTGGGGTACTACAACGGTCTTCGAGAGCATCAGCACCCAGTCGCCGGAGATGGATTTATAGACGCCGCTGGAGATGCTTTCGCCCGCCACGGAAAGGCTGCAATCCCACGTGCCGACGGTGGGCGTGGTCACGGTACTCTCATAGATTGCTTTCTTCAAAAAGAGATTCGCGGTGACGGTAGATGTATTTGCGTCTTTGTTCGCCTCGGCGGTCCAGTCGATCGCGCCGACGATATAGCCGCCGCCGGAGGTCTGGCTGCTGTTCGTGAGATTTATAGTTCCGTTCATGCTGTCACCTTCTTAAAGGACAAGTTCCCGTTAGAGCGAGGCAGGAATGCAAAATTGCCCAGCTGTAAGCTGTTGAGGAATGTGCCGTCGGTCACATAGAGCTTCTGGTTGCTGAAATAGGCCACCTCCGCGCCGGACTGCAGGAAAGAAATACGGTCATTTGCAATGCGGAGGATCAGCTCGTTTCCTTCCTCGCCAAGTACGATGTTGCCGTCAACAAACCGGATATATTTCCGAATTTCAGAGAACTGCGCGTCAGCGCCGTCAGCAACATCGTCCAGGTTCTTCTGGAGGTTTTCAAAATCGATCTGAATCGCATCTGCGGTCTGCTCGATCTTCGTTGAGACGGAGGAAATCAGCTCGTCCGTTTCGCCCTTGAGGTAATATTCATCGCTTACCCAGGCGCGGATGGAATCGCTGGATTGCTGAATGGCAGAATTCTGCCGCTCCTCCATTTCGCGGATGACCTGCTGCTTGCTCTGGGAGATGTTGGACTGCACTTCTTTCCACTGCGCGTCCTGCTGCTTTTTGTTTGCCTCGGTGTAGCTGAGTGTCGTTTCGCCCAGTGTCAGCGTAGCGGCGGCGGGGTTCAGCGGATTCAGGCTGACGTTTTTGACCAGGTAGGAGGATGCCAGCCCGTGCGCATCTGCATGGACGTCATCCACGACGGAGACATACGTCCCGACGCGGAAGGTGTTATAGCTAACGCCGTCATCCAGCGCCGCAGCGGATGCGTCCGCGGCCGTGATCGTGATGGTGGAGGGCAGTGCCCGTGCTGTGCCAAGTAGCTTTTTTGCCTTGGTCAGTAGATTGGTCGCGGCGGTCACGTCATCAAATTCTGCGAGCTGGACAATGCGTCCGCCGTAGGCCGTCTCGGCGACCTTGGAATAGACGATGTCGCCGCTCTTGCAGATGTCCTCGGTCTCCTCATCCGGGAGGTCTTCAATCGTGAGCCGCTTCTCGGTTTCTTCGTCCGCCGCGCCGAGGGGCAGAATCGCTGTTGCAACTTCCTCTCCGCGACGTTCGGTTTCAAGGTTGAGCAGATTCAGCCCCAGCCGGACCGGCTGCGTAGCGAGCGCCGTAAAGTCTGAGAGGTAATCCAGATAAACGCCGTTCTCTTCATACCGGAGATTCAGATAGCCGCCATGCGTATCAAGCAGCCCCTCGCTGATGAGCTGCCAGGTGGAGCTATACTGCGTATCGGAGCGGGCAATATAGTCGTTTGGGTCGGTCACGGTCACAGTGCCCAGCTTGATCTGCTTGTCCTCCGGCATCTGTGCGTTATGCCGCAGGAGGAGAAATGCCAGGTAATCCGCAGGCGTTGCGCCGCCGTCGCCAACGGGGAAATTAAAGGGGCGCTGGATACTGTCCAGCAGAACTGCAAGCCATCCCTCGCACTGGATTTTCCGCTGGTTGTAAAAGCCGAGCGTGTCGTTGAGGACACGCCCGCGGAAATAAATGCCCGCGTCATTCCGAACCGTGACCACCGTGCGGAGCTTATAAATCTTGTCATAGTTTGGATGCGACGGGTAGACCGTGAATTCAAGGCTGCCGGTCTTGTTTACCTCCTGCGCGATCTGAATATCCGCAGCGGCGTAGCGCTTGGCCTCGTCGCCCCGGAGCCGGGTATCTAAGATGAGATTGTCATCCGCATAGATTGTCCACACTCAGAATCCCCCCTCGCGGTAGGTGAACGTGACAACGCCCGTCGTTTCAACCGTGACTGCTGTCACGCCAGGCTCCAGCGTCAGCGCAGGGACGAGCTGATCGGCTCCGGCGCTCAGGGCAACGCTGCTGCCCAGCCATGTGAGCGTGGCCGCTGCCGTTGTCGTGACGCGCGGCGTGACCGGCATTTGCAGGTTGCTGAGCTGCACAGTCCCGCTGCCCGATTGCGAGATGACCGTCTGCTGTTTTTTTCGCTTGTACGGGTCACAGTCCACGGTCAGCTCGACCTGATCGACGCGGGAGGTCTTCTGCATGGAGGAGACCGTCACGCGGCCGGTGTAGTAGAAATCTGCATCGTCAGAAAGCGTGATCTGCATTTTCCGTCCGTGGAGCGCGTTCCGGATGGCGGACTCCTGCGTGAACCGGTCCGACAGCACGAAACCGGCAGATATGGTCATCTGCCGGTTTCCGTAGCAAGGACGCCCGAAGAATTCTGTGAAGTCGAGCGCCCCGTCCATGCCGGGAACTTCTACCTTGTCGGAGCGCACGTCCGGCGCACCGATTTCAACGGATGCAATCACAAGCCCGAAATCGGTTTTGCTGTTGTACTGCTTGCCGGTCTTGGCGTCTTCAAATGTGATGGTCATACGCCGCCCCTTTCCTGGATGATTTTCTGCTCGTTCAGCCCGCGGTCGATGCGCTTGATCCAGCGCCCGACAATCGTGCCGTCATCCAGCACAACGGCACGGTCATCGTCTGCGAGACGATTCACCTTTTCAGTAAGAGCCTCAATCGCGCTTTCCAGCTTTTCCGTGGTCTGGGCAATCTTCTCGCCGCTGTCGGTCTGTCGCGTGATGACCGTGGGCATACGGTCATTGATGCCGGAGATCGCGGTCTCGACGTTACCGGAGACTTCGAGCTTGAGCGCCTGGTCAACAACGCTCTGCGCCGTCGCTGCGACTTTCTCGCGCTTGTGCTCCAAGCCGACGATCATGCCCTCGCCCACCTGTTCAAAAATCTCCGTCGTTTTTCGGGACGGAGACCGAACCTGTGCGGCCCGCTTGGCGGAGGCAATCGCGCTGTTGGTGATGCGGGCAATTGCGTAGTACAAAGCCGAGGAACGGCTGTTAATACCGGCAATCATGCCGTTGACCATTTGCGCACCGATGCTCTGCATCTGGCCGGGCATAGAGGCCATTTCGCCGGTGATGGTAGATTTCAGCGACGCGAGCTGCGCTTTCGTCTTGGCAGGCAGTGCCTCAAACTGCGTGGAGATGGATTTCGTGCTTTCCTCGATCTGCTTGCCCAGCTCCGTGCCGAGCATCTTGCCAAGCTCTGAGACCGCTTTCTGCACGGCGCTCTTCTTGGATTCGATGCCCTGGATAAGGCCCTGATCGAGGTTGACGCCCATCTCCTTGGTGACTCTGGACGGAGAATTGATGCCGAGCACGGTTTTCATAGACTTAATGACCGCCTCGCCCATGCCGTTTGCGGAGCTCTGCGCACCTGCAACGCTGTCATCAATACCTTGCTGCAGTCCGTTGCCGACCTCGCTGCCGACACCGGAGAACGTCGCGCCGACGTCAGAGAATGCCGCATCGACGGCCTGCGTGAAACCAGAGAAATCAATCTCGCCGGACTGCGCACCCATCTCTTCCAGCGCAGCGGCATATTCGTCCTTAATCGAGGTGAGATTGCCGGTCAGGTCAACCTGCAAGGACGCAAAGGTCTCTGTTAAACCGTCCTTGATAGCCGTTAAGCCACTCATAGACGTGATGAGATTTTCAATCTCCTCATCGCTCGCGCCAGCCAAGGCCGCAAGGGCCGCGGCGCTCTCTGCGCTGCCGTCCGCGAAATTCGCGGCGAACTGATCCACGCCTGCAATGTTGCGGTCCAGCAAGGACTGGAGGTTCGTTTCGTACTCTTCGAAATAGCTGATCTGGCTGTCAATGCCCGACTGCATATTTTCGAGGCTGAGCGCGGTAACGCCGTCAACCTGCTCCCACAAGCTGAACTGACCATTCAGGCTGGACGCCGCGGAGTCGTATGCCTCTTTGTAGTCCTTCGCGAGCTGCTGGAGCCGGTCGCTGACGCTGTCGGCTGCCTCAGTCATCATCTGCTGCGAAACAGTGAATTCCTCTTGATCGTCAGAGCCTTTCTCCAACGCATCATTGTAAGCAGAAAGTGCATTCTGGGATTCTTCCAGAATGCCGTTATAGCTTGCTGCCGTCTCCTCGGCCTCGGAAATCGTTTTAGACAAGGACTCCTGCTTGTCCTGATTCTCGGTGAGCTTATCATTGACTTCTTCATACGCGCTGTTGAGCTCGTCAATCCGGTTCTTCCCCTCGACTTCAAGCTCCGCGCGTTCGGACATGGTGAGCGAATTATCTGCCATCCGCTCATCGTATTCCTCAATCGCAGCGGAAAGTTCCTCATAGAGCGTTTTCTGCTGTTCTTCAAGAGCTTTCTGCTCCTCTCGCAGCGCAGTACGTTTTACTTGAGCGTCATAGACCTCAGCCTCGGCGGCAGCATACGCTTCCATTTCCTTTGTGTACTTGGCCTGCAATGCCTCCTGCACTGCAAGCTTTTTCCACGCGGTCAGCTGGTCTTCCAGACTTTCTGCGCCGTCTTTCAGCAGACCCGTTTGCTTGTCGATTTCCGCGTTGACGTCCGGGAGGATCGTTTTCAGCAGGTCAACGAGCCGGGTATATTCCTCCTGCTCATCGGCAGTCATGGAGGACTGCGATTCCAGCTCTTTCAGCCGGTCAATGTACGTCTGCGCCTGCGCGGCGGTGCCCTCAATGCTGGTCTGTGTGCTGGCGAATTCCGTCTCAGCGCTGTCGAAGGTGTCCTTCATATCGGAAACGGCACTGTTCATTGCGTCGATCTCCGGGACGGCGTTATCCTTCATCGTGCCGACAAGCACACCGATACCCGCAGCCAACGCTGCAATCGCTGATATTGCGAGGAAAATGGGATTGGTGTCAAGAATCGCCGTAAATGCACCAGCCGCAGCGCTTGCCAGCTTCTGCACGACGGTATAGGCGACGATCGCCGCAGACATGACGCCGATCGCAGACGCGACGGCGGTAATCGCCGGAACGAGCGCATCGTTCTTGTCAATCATGTCCGCTGCCCAATTCAGGACCTCAATTCCGGTGTCAGCGAGGCTTCCAAGGGCGGGCGTCAGCTTATCGCCGATTGCAACTTTGGTATTGTTGCAGGCGTTGGAGAGCATCTGCAGCTTGCTTTCGGTGGTCTCATACCGGGTCGCAGCTTCTTTCGCGAGGGCTGTATTCTCTTCCCAAGCGTTATCCGCTGTAGCAAGCGCCTTATCAAGGATGCCGTGAGACGATGCCAAAGAAAGCACCGCATTCGAGAGCCGAACCTCTGTAATGCCGAGATCGTCCAGGACTGCAACGGCGCTGCCGCCCTGCGCATCGACGTTGCCGAGACCAGTAATAAAAGCGGAGAGCGCGCCGACCGCGTCCTCTCCCCAAGCCTGCGAGAATTCCTCGGCAGACATTCCGGCCACGGCAGCGAAATTGCCCAGATTTTCGCTGCCGGTTGCAACCATGGTCTCAAACTGCTTGAGGAGCTTGGAAATTGCGGAGCCGCCAGCCTCAGCCTCAATGCCGACCGAGGAGAGCGCCGTAGCGATGGCCATGATCTGCGGCTCTGTAAGACCGACGATTGCGCCGGTCGAGGAAAGCCGCGTTGCCATGGAAACAATGTCCGCTTCTGTCGTGGCGAAATTGTTGCCAAGGTCAACAATGGTCGAGCCGAGACGTTCATAGTTATCGGCGCTCATACCGACGACGTTCGCAAATTTGGCAAGGGCGGACGCAGCCTCATCCGAAGAGAGGTTCGTGGCAACGCCGAGGTTGACCATCGTCTCGGAGAAGGACAGAAGATCCTTTTTGGCAATACCGAGCTGACCGGCGGCCTCTGCAACGCCTGCAATTTCCGTGGTGGTCGCGGGGATGTGCGTCGAGAGGTCCTGAATCGCGTCTGCCATGTCGGCAAGCTCAGATTCTGTGAGATCGGTCGTTTTCGCAACCCCCGCCATGCCGGACTCGAATTCTGTGCTCGCGCTCACGCAGGATGCAAGAGCCTCAGCGGTTTTCTTGAGCGCAGCAATCACGCCGACCGCGGCCAGCGCGTCCCGAAGCTCGTTTGCCTTGTCCGCACTCTCCTTTGTGCGCTCACCGAAACGGTCAATCGACGTGGCGCAGCCGTCCGTGCTGGCCTTTGCCTCATCCATGTACTGATCGTTCAGTTTCAGCTGCGCATCCAAGTCATTGAGCTGAACCTCAGCATTGTTCAGCTGGGTCTGCCAGGCATTCACGCCCTTCTCAGTCGCGGTCAGACTGGCGTCGCACTTGGTAAGCTGCTCTTCGAGGGCCTTATTCTCGGCAGTCAGCTTGGCCTGCTCCTCAGACGTGTCACCGGTCGAGGTTTTCAGCGCCTCAAGAGCTTTATTGTTCTCCTCAAGTTTGGCCTTGAGCTCTGCTTTCTGGCGGGTATACTGCTGCTCGGTCTGCCGGGCATTTTCCAGAGCCGCTTTCAGCTCCTTCACCTTGGCAGCCTGTGTCTTATATAAGTCATCGAGTGCTTTCCCTTTGGCGGTAAGCGCTGCCATGCTGTTTGCGTTGGCCTGATACTGGCTTTCGGTGAGCTTCAACGCCGATCGCAGCGTTTTGATCTCACCGTTGATCCTAGACAGCGACGCCCTGTATTCGCTCTCGCCCTGAATTGCCAGCTTTGTGGATATAGTTCTGGTAGCCAATGCTTCACCTCCCATGAATCACAGAAAGAATGACATCGGCACTCAGGCACTACTTGTCATTGATTTTTATTTCAAAGATTTCGCCGCACATGCGGCCTTTGCACTTCGCAAACACGCCTTTACACGTGGCGAATGCGGGCGCGTACCAAAGCGGCATTTCATAGCCGCAGTATGGGCAACGCACCTTTTTTCTCTCACTTGGTCTTTGTGCCGCGGCGCTGGGCACGATTACCGTTGAGCTTTGTGCGCTCTTCCTGAAATCGCGCAGCGACATCCGTCAGAAACAGACAGACATCCGTAATATCGGACACACGCTTTTTGCGCCCGGTGAAAATCGTATCGGCTGCACCCTTGCCGAGCAGGTGGTCGAGCACCTGCATGCCGTACTCGGCAGCGTCCTCAACGCTCTTTTCACCGGAGCCGATTTCCCTAGCGAGGCTGCGGAAATTCTCGGAAACGCTCTTGAGGTAGTCTCCGGTTTCGCTGGAGCAGTCCAGCGTAAATGTATGGCCAGCAATGTCAACGGGGACATTGTAATTTGTGAATTCAAACTTCTGTGGTGTCATGAATCATCCTCCTAGTCAAAGTCCGGTTTCTCCGGTTTGCGCATGCTGTCCGCGCGAATTTGCACCATATCGTAGAAAAGGCCGGGATTCATGCGGTAGAATTCGCGTCTGGTCAGGCGCAGGATCGTTACCGCCATATAGTTATGGTGCGCTCTCATTCCCCGGCCGGAGCTTTTTTTGCTTGCAGTTCTGCAAGCCCGAGGTCAGTCTCTTTGTCCGGCTCCTCAATATCCCGCTGATAGCCGAGCTGGATTGCCTCGACCACGGCGGCGCGCAGCTCCTCGAATTCCAGCGGCTTGATGCGTGCGGTGAGGTCCTTATCGGAGAGCATCGGCCAGGGGTCGTAGCCCTCCTCCCGACGGCAAAGCTCCGCGTCGTTCGCCATCTGGATTGCGAACCACTTCACGGCGTCGAATGCCTCAAGGCTGTCTTTCCCGAGAATTTCGAGTGCCTTTTGGATGTTGCCGAACCGCTCCGCCACGTTGAACATGACTTCGATGGAGTAGTTCAGCGGCCGCATTTCGCCGCCAATCATGGCAGTTGTGATTCTGTCCATGTGTCAGTCCTTTCCGGGCGGTTGCAACGCCCATATAGCAATGTTTCGCCCCGCAGGGTATCTGTGTACCCTGCGGGGCTGTCGTTGCGCGTCAGCCCGGTTTAGCCGCCGGGCGTAACAGTGATATTACACTGTGTGTTGAGCCATGTCTTCGCTTCTTCGGCAGTTGCGCAGGTCTTGGTCTTGCGCCAGTTGCCGCTATCGTCCGCGAAGACCGTGAAGGTCGTGTTGGTGGTCTGGAAGGTGATGCTCGAGCCCTTAGTCTGCGCATTATCGTTGCCGAGGGCAGCGCGGACGCGGGGATGGAAAACGGCCTTGTAGTATTTCACGCCGGAGCGCATCAGAACCTTGTAATAGCCCAGCTTGCCCATGGGCGGCGTGTCATCCTTGTTATAGGTAACTACGCTTTCCGTAACATCGCAGCCGTAGATTGCTTCGGCGTTGTCATCACTCAGGTCATCGGTCTCCATGGCAATCGAGCCGGAGGCAAATTCGCTGATCTGCTCCGCGAGGCCGTCATCGGCGTACAGCTCGCCGGACGCCAGATTGACGGTCAGGTTCGCGCTGACGAGCTTACCGAGCACGACGCCGGTCTTGCTCGCGCCGTCCTGGCAAAAACAGGGATAGTTCGCACCAAATTCTGCCATAGTGTTTCATCCTTTCTTAAAATCCGTGTTTGTTCAGATATTGATTGTAGATTCTCTCGGCGGCGTCAACCGCCTTATCTGCGTATTTTTCATTCGCGGCGCGGATAAACTGCCGCGGGCTTTGGCCTTGCTTGCCGAATTCGTTGAGGAAAGCAATCTCGGCGACGCGCGTACCGTGCTGCGTCCCGGCGAAAGAGACATAGAGGGCTTTGCCATCTTTCGTCCGCTTGATCTTGCCGAGATGCGGCGCTCTGGAGACTGCGCCCTTGTTATATGGACCTTGCAGCATGCTCTTTGCGGTCTCAGCTTGTCCGGCCTTGATGACCTCGCCCTCCGCCTCAAGCATGGCCTCGACTACGTCATCCGGCAGCCGTGCAAGCTCCTCAAAGTCAAAGGCAAATTTATCGATGCTGCTCGCGTCAAGCGTCGCCATCAAGCATCACCCCGTCTGCGATTTCACACTCAAACACAACGTGCCGAGCATTCTCGTTCGTCAGCGACTGCACCTCCGGCCAGGTGAAACCGGCAGCGAAAAGCGCCTGCTTCGTGGCTTTCTTCCTGGCGGAGATGTTCTCGCCGAGCGGCGCGATAAAATGCACCTGCACGAGATACCGCTCGTGCTGAGGTACATCATCCGCGAAATCTGCTCCGAAGGACATGTAGTTGAATGTGTAGTACCGTTCTGCTTTCCCTTGGTAGATTTCGTTCTCGACTGGATCACCGAAGCCAATCAAGGCATTCCGGATGCGTTCGTCTACGGTCATCGCGCCGACACCTTCCTTTGCACCTTGATCTCCAGCCAGACGTGACGCTCTTCCACGTCGTCAATGGAAATCACCTCGAATGGCTGCGCGTCGCTGCCCTTGTAGATCAAGAGCTGCTCGTTGATAAGTGGTGAGTATCGCATGGTGATCGTAGCTAGTTCCCGCAGCTCCAGCTGCATGGCCGTGAAGACCTCGGAGCCATGTGCGTTTACCCATTTGACAAGGACATGATTGTCCTCACCAAATACGTTGACCTCCTGCTCGGATGAGTAGCCGTCCGCATCGGTCACGCGATCCACGCGCTTGAAGAATACCGCCGTGCGAAGTTCTCCGGCGTTTGCGCTCTTACTCAACCGCTTTCACCATCCTCTCCGGCATACCGGAGCTCCAGAACGAAGCTGTTTATGAGCTTGCGGGCATTGCTCTCGGCGGTCGCCTGGTAGGAGCCGCCGAAAGTCATGCCGCGGTTCTCGTAATACATGCTCGCGAGCGATAAGAGGAAAAGGTCGTACATCGCGTTATTCTGGAATTCCGGAATCCCCGCCGCGCGCGACTTGGATCGCGCAGCGGCGAGGTATCGGGAAAGATCATCGGTCGAGTCAGGCGGCAGCCGCAGATAGTCTCTCAGGTCCTGTTCTGTTACCGCCATACGCGCCTCCTACATCAGGATTTCGTGACGGTGACAGTGTAGACCTTCTCCGCCGTACCGTTCTTGACGGTCACGGTGAGCGTGTTTTCGCCGTCCGACCAAGTGGCCTGCCCCTCATTCGCGACGGTGGTTTCACCGTTCTTGATTGCGATGGTGGCTCTGCTATCCTCGGCGGTTGCCGTCACTTTGTTACTTGCGTTCGTGGTCGTGGCTGTGTAAGCCGTCACCGCGCTGTCAAACGCGGGCGACAGCGTCAGCGAACCAATCGTCAGCCCCGAGAGGTTCGCGCTTAAGGGTTTACCTTCGCCAGGCGGAAGGCGGACTTCAGGCGAATCTGCTGGTCGCCCCAGGCGGTGAACACAAAGTAGTATTCGCCCTTCTTGGCGTCCTTGTCAGTCTCGTAGATGGAGCCGATGTCATAGTTGATGCCGTAGAAGGAGAAGTCGCCGACCACTGGAGTCGTTGCCTTGTCGCAGAACACGACGGGGATGCCGAGAATCTGTGCGGGCTTTTCGGAGAAGAGCGCCTCAGCGGAATTGGTCAGGGAGGCAATCATGGTGTAGTAGTCGGACTTCTTCATGACGACACGGGCGTTCACGGAGAACTTGTCATCGAGGTCGGCGTAGGCGTTCACGATCGCGTTGTAGAGGTCGGTGCCCTCCACTTCCTTGACTGCGTTGGCATTATAGAAGGACATGTGCGCATGCGTGGTGTCGGTCGCGCAGGTCGCGGCGGGCAGGAACGCGAAATACTTCTCGCGATAGGCCAGCGCAGAACGCAGGTTGTTCTCGATGGCGGTTACGAGATCGACTTCCGTGCCGTGCAGGACAGTGTCCTTGACGGTCGCGTTGACCTTCATCTTCATGCGGCCATAGGTGACGGTATCGCCCTCCATGGCGATTTCGTTCGCGGTCTGCTTGTCGGTCACGTCGCCGATGTCCGCGTCCTCGATGGTGAAGCCGAGCTTCGGCTCCTCATAACCGGTGATATTGGTTACGCGGCAGATGGGGCGCAGCGGGTTCTCCTGAATCGGCTCCGTCAGCAGCGTGGTGCTCACGTTCTTCGGCAGCAGGTTGCTGCCGTTGCCAAGGTCAGCGGTGTTGGCGGGGATGCCGCCGAGACCCTCATAGGCCTTCTTGGCGTCGCCGCCGGTCAGAACGGCGCGGTAGAAGTCTGCCTTTGCCTTGATCTTGCGGTCTGCCTCATTCTTCGGCTCCGCAGCGACACGCTGATGCTGCTTCGCTTCCATGGCGTCATGCTCAGACTTGAGCATATCGAAGCGGGACTGCAGCTCATCACGGTGGGCCTTCTTCGCGGTAATCTCCTCCATGGGGGTGGCAGGGTCTGCGGCCTTCTCGGCGATCCACGCCGCGTCAGCGGAAATCGCAGCCTGGAGAGTGGCCATTTTCTCTTTGATTTCAAACAGAGTCATGATTCGTACTTCCTTTCTGTTATTTGGTCAGGTATTTTTCGTTTTCCTTGAGGATTTTCGCGCGTGCTTCCCGGTCCGCAGCATCTTCCAGTGCGGTCTGAATCCGGGGCAGCAGAGACTTGATCTCCGCGCTGTGCTTGCTGAGGTCTGCCGCCATCAGCGTCGCAAACGCGGCGTCAAGGTCCTTCGCCGACTTGGTCACACCGGCGTTTTTCTGGGCCGGAACCGCCACAAAGGAAAATTCATAGGCATCTGACGGATCATCCAGGTTGCAAACGCACTGGCTGCCGTCGTAGGTTTCGCCTTTGACGTGGTTGTTCTTGCATTTGTAGGTCCGGTCGCGCCAGTCCAGAGAAAAGGGCTCGCCGCAGATGGAGCACGACTGCTTCGACACAGAACAGCCAATCGAGACTTCCTTGATGATGCCGCCCTCGATCGCCTCGATGATGGGGCGGGTCGATTCCGTTTTCAGCATGTAGGCGCTGCCGACTAAGCGTTTCAAAGGCGCTCCAAGCGCGTTTTTCTCGGTCGTAGCCTCTACTTCTGCCCGATATAGACGCGCGATCTGCCGGTCCGAGCTCCACCGATGATCGCTGATGCCGGTTTTTCCAACGAAAAGCACGGCGAGCTGGTCAAGGGTTTTGTCCGTAAAGCGTTCAAGGTCACGGTCTACGTCGTTGTCGCAGAGAATGACAGAGAAACAATAAACGTCATCCGGTATCAGTTCCTTCACACTGTACTGGTTAATCAGCTGAATATCGGCGGTTGCATCCGCCTTTTTCAGGCTGAAATCCTTGAATTTCTCAAGTTTTTCCATTCACATACTCCTTTCCTCTGAATTTTGCTATAAAAAACGCGCCTCACGGCGCGGCGGCAGACGGTTCATTCGACTGCTGGGAGGTATTGCCGGTCTTGCGTTCGGCGCTCGCTGCCAGAATCCGGGGCTTGTCGTTGACGGTATAATCCAGCGTGGCAAGGTCCTGAGAGATCATCGCTTTCTTGCCGACATTGCCGGGCAGCGGTGGGAAATTGTATTCTGCTCGGATTTCATCCGGCGTTTTCCATCCCGATCGGACCGCTTTATAGTTGACTTCGGCCATGGTCGCGCTGTCCGCGCGGAGAATCGCGTTGATGTCGAATTCGAAGCGGTAGCCCTGACGGCGCTGAGCCTTGGTCAGCAGCTTCCGGTTAAGCTCCTGCTCGTAAGAGGTCACGATGGGCAACATCGTCAGCATGAGGAATTCAAGCATTTGCTGTTCCTGCGAGGAAAACGACGTGTCGGAGTAGTCGCCGAGCAGATGCGGTGGGATGTTATAAACCATTGCAACGCGGCTGCGTGTGATCTTCTCGACCTCAAACAGATTGCTGTCAACCGGTGAGAGCTTCAGTGTGTTCGCGGTCACGCCGCTTTCCAGCAGGAGGATGTTTCCCGAGGTCTCCCGATAGGTCGTCATGAACGACTCAATCATATCGCGTTTCTGTTCTTCGCCGAGGTTCGCCGGGGACTGCAGCACGATGGCGGCGTTGACGCCCTGCTCCATCTGTTTCGCGGAAAACGTCTGGATGCTCTCGGCGTATTGCAGCGTATCAAAGAGGACAGAAACGGGATTGATGCCGGAATAGCCGTTCGTGGAGATAAACGGGACGTGAATCACATAGAAATTATGAACGTAAAATTCATTTCCGTCCTCCGGTGTGATCCGGAACCAGAGCTCACCGCTGTCCGTGTCAAGTACTGGATGGACCCGCGCAGGGTCGAGAATCTCCAGCCGGTCGAGCGTTCCGTCAGGGCCGTAGACCTTGAGCGCGTAGGCGTTACCGGACGTGTCACGGCAGGCCTCCATGGTCTTGAAGAACTGGCAGCTCGTCAGATTCGGATTTGGAGCAAAGCCGACCAGGTCATTCAGGTCATTTTTGACCGGTGTGGAGCCCTTATAGAGCCGCACCGGCATAGCGGAAAGCGAATTGGAGATGCGGGAGACGGCGGAGAACATCAGCTCGCTGTTGCGCAGCGTATAATCGCCCCGCAGCCAGTGCGGAATCCAGGAGCGCCGCAAGTTGCTCTGGCTCGGGACCGAAAGCCCCATCGCGAGGGCCTGCTTGATGATGCGTTTTCGCCGCGCCTGCGCGAGAAACGTAAAAATACTCAAATTTTTCACCTCATTGCAGCTTAATCAGCGTTGTCAGTTTCTTGTCCTGCGGGATGATTGCGGGATTCTTCCGCAGATATTCGGTGTGCGCGTCCAAGAGCGCTGCAAAGCCGTCGATCTTCCGGTACTTGCTCTGCTTTGTCGGAAGATAGGTTGCATTTGCGCTCCGCTTGGTCAGCTTCACATTGCCGAGATACCAGTTGAACATCCGGCTGTTGTTGTGGATGATATTTCCGTCGAGGAAACGCTCCTTGAGGTTGTCCAGCGGCGCGGTCAGCGTCAGCTCGCCCTGCCGGACTTCGTTCAGGATGAAGCCGTTTTCGCGCATGAGCTGCACAAGCAGGAACGCCTTTGCAGGGTCAAAGCCGATGCTATCAATACGGTAAATCTCGCGCTGCTTCATGAACCACTGGAATACCAAGTTGTAATCGACGTATTCGCCGGGGACGATGGTCAGCCAGCCCTGCTGCACAAGATGCTGCCAGTCCAGCTTTTCGTGGTCCTCTTTGGCCTTTTTCTCCGGCACCCAGGAATGCTCCAGAACGAAAAAGTCGTTGTCGGGCAGCGGGAATTCCAAGCAAGCGGACGTGAAGTCCTCGGTCTCAGAAAGGTCGAAGCCGCCGTAGCAGCGCGCACCGCGCAGTGTCTCCAAGTTGATCTCGCGGTTGTTCTTCTTGATGACCTTGTCATCCAGGAAGCTCAATTCGTCCACGTTCGTGAAGACGTTCAGCTGCTTATTGATGAAGTTTGAGCGCTCTGCGGGGATGGTCTTCACCCGCTCCCATTCGTCCAGCAGGTCCTCCATGTCCAGCAGCGCGCCGAGGGACGGGTTTGCCTTACCCCAGCAGGCTGGGTCTGTCGGATCGTCGTTCTCATCGATCTCGTCAATATAGACGAAGGTGCGGTCAGACGCTCGCTGCGCGATTGCGCCGGTGTTGTCCAGAATTTGGCCGCCGAGAATGTAAAAATCCATCAGCGGGCCGTCGATGACGCTGCCGAGGGTCGTAATATAAATAATCAGGGGCTGCTTGCGCTTCTTGGTCTTGCCCTTGATGACGTTGATGAGCTTGTAATCTCGGTATTCCTGAATCTCATCAAAGACGCCCATGTGAACGTTGCGGCCGTCGAGGTTCTTGCTGTCGGAGGCCAGCGGTTGAAACTTGCTGTTGGTCTTGTCATAAAACATGCCCTGCTTGGTCACTCGGACATGCTTGGAGAGCACCGGAGAATTCGTGACCTGAGAAGAACACTCATTGAAGATGATCCGGGCCTGCTCACGGGAATTGGCTAGGCAGTAAATCTCTGCGCCGCGCTCGCCGTCCTTCGTCAGACCGTAGGCGGCGTTACCGGCAATCAGCGTGGATTTGCCATTGCCCTGGCCGACAACGATGATCGCCTCGCGGAAGCGGCGGTAGCCGGTTTTCTTCGATACCCAGCCATACATATTCGCTTCGAGGAAGTGCTGCCAGGGCAGCAGCTCCATCCGGCTGTATGCGCCTTTGGTTGGCGTAAGAAACCGCTCGATGAATTCAATCGGGCGGTATGCTTTCTCAATATCAAATTTCCACGGGTAGCTTGGCTCTGTATGCGCTTTTACAAGCTCGTCGATGAATCGCTGGCAAGCCTGCTTTCGGCGCTTGCCGGAGATAATCTTTCCAGAAACAACGTCTTCGGCGAACTGATAGGCCTTGGAGGAACGGATGATGTTCGGAATCTCAGAACGAATCGAAGTCATCTCCGCCATCACCTCCCGAGTCATCAGGAGAGCAAATATATTTCAGGAGCAGCTGCGCAGTCTTGTCAGCAGCGCTCGCGGTGCTATTGTAGGCGTTGATCGCCGGATTGACGTAGAGGTTCGCGCGGCCCTTGACGTATTCCTTCGTTACCATCGTCCCAGCCTCGGAGATTGCTTTCTGCAATTCCATCAGGTGCGCGATATGCTCCTGGTAGCGCCGGAAGGTCGTAACAAACATGTAGCTATGCTCAACGCCGTTTTTCTGCGCTTTCTCCAGAATCTCTTTTGCCTGGGCTTCCAGCGTAGATTTGGCGGTTGCTCTCTTTGCCATCGTGGATCTCATCCTTTCCAAAAATCCGATGCCTGCACCCTCGATGCAAGG